>OHDH01000368.1_pt1 | contig 23910 bp, 18 predicted proteins | sample 1566921 | NCBI WGS metagenome assembly OHDH01 (sample SAMEA3879585, study PRJEB24766) | human gut metagenome | biome: human-associated habitat; feature: feces | place: USA | collected 1985/1987
ATCTGATGGACACATCAATGAAGCATTGGAAAAAGCAAATGCCATGCTACAGCAAGCTACCTTAATGAGATATGATATAGGAATAGCCATATCACACTATGCCATTGGCGATACTTACCTCAATGCCAACATGACTAATGAAGCTATCGAGGAATATGAAATAGCCATGCAGAAGCTATATAAAATTGCAGACTCCGAAAAATTACAGGAAAAAGTACTTATCCAATTAATCCCCACACTTATCAGACTGGGACGATTAAATGAAGCTAAAGACTATTTGGAACAGATAGAACAAGTAAAAGACTATCGACATAGCCGCTTCATAGAAAATATCTTTCAAGCCTACTATTATCTTCATACTAATAACCTGGAACAAGCCCGGGAATATATTCAGGAAGCAGAAGAATGGTATGAGTATTATCCTTTCTTTTTTCACAGTTCTATTTTGAAATATATCCAAGCCGAATATGCCAAGCAAGTCGAAGATGACGAGCAAGCCATAAAATTATATAATGAACTGACCGTTAGCACCAGTAGCGCCAATGTCTACAATAGATATCTGAAAATGAAGAATTCATTGGCACGGCTGTATACCAAACGTGGAAGAGCCAAAGAGGCATGCGAAATATTTCAAGATATCAATGCTGCACGAGATTCTATCAATGCACGCAACTACTCCTCGCAAATTAATCTGCTGCGAACCATATATCAGGTAGACCGCCTTGAAATGGATAATCAAAATGAACGTAACCGATTATTGTTTTATTCTATCATGGGGTGCATCCTTATTTTAAGCATATCCATTGCATCGGTACTCTATATCCGTAAGATCAATAAACGACTGATAGCATCCAGGCTAAAACTGGAAAAAGCACGGCAAATTGCAGAAAATTCCATCCGTACCAAGAGCATTTTTCTATCGAATATGAGTCATGAAATACGCACGCCTCTAAATGCCTTGTCCGGTTTCTCTACTATTCTGACGGATGCAAATATTGATATCAGCACCCGGCAACAATGCAATGAAATCATTCAGCAGAATTCAGATTTACTGTTGAAACTCATAGATGATGTCGTAGATCTTTCTAGTCTGGAAATCGGCAAAATGCAATTTCTTTTCGCTAACAATAATGCTGTGGCTATATGCCGGAATGTAGTGGATACGGTAGAAAAGATAAAACAAACATCCGCTTCTGTACTGTTCCAAACTTCTTTAGAGAACTTGGAAATCTATACAGATGAAGCACGTCTTCAACAATTACTAATTAACTTACTGATTAATGCCACTAAATTTACCACAGAAGGAAGTATTACTCTTTCATTAGAAAAACAGCCAGAAGGAGTTGCTCTGTTTGCTGTATCAGATACAGGTTGTGGCATAGCCCCAGAAAAGCAGGGTGCAATATTCAATCGTTTCGAAAAGCTGAATGAATTCGTGCAGGGCACAGGGTTGGGACTGGCTATCTGTAAACTGACGATTCAATATATGGGAGGTGATATCTGGATTGACAAAGATTACAAAGGCGGAGCGCGATTTATCTTCTCTCATCCTATCAAAGAAAGGGAATCAACAGAAAAATGAAAAAAAATCGGTTGATTTAGTGTTTTTCTGTTTCTTTTTCGCTTACTTTGCCCCCGTAAAGACAAAGGGGTGCCCCACGAGGGGCTGAGATTATACCCTAGGAACCTGAGGCAGTTAGCACTGACGTAGGGATTGTGTTTCTTCTTATCGCCTTTCTTATAAAAGCACGCTCTTTGTATTTACTTTCAACTTATTTATTTTGATAGGACAATGAAAGTACAAGTGAACAACAAAGAGGTGGAAATAACTCCCGGCTCTACCCTTACCCAACTGACAGTGCAACTGGAGCTTCCGGTTCAAGGCATCGCTATCGCCGTAAACAACAAAATGATTCCCCGTACCGAATGGGAACGTTTTTCGTTGCACGAGAATGACAATCTGGTAATTATCAAAGCGGCTTGCGGAGGATAGTAAGATGATCAGTCTACAATTTATCACTCATCGGACCGAACGGTATTCTTACTTCGAATCGGCACGTATGGCACTCGAAGGAGGCTGCAAATGGATTCAGTTACGCATGAAGGACGCACCACTCGATGAAGTGGAAGCGGTAGCCTTGCAACTAAAACCGCTCTGCAAAGAGCATGAAGCTATCCTGATTCTGGACGACCACGTCGAACTGGCTAAGAAACTGGAAGTGGACGGTGTGCATCTAGGAAAGAAGGATATGCCTATCGATCAGGCAAGACAGATACTCGGAGAAGCCTTTATCATTGGCGGCACAGCCAATACGTTCGAGGATGTCCTACTGCATTATCGTGCCGGAGCAGATTACCTCGGTATCGGTCCTTTCCGCTTTACAACGACCAAGCAGAATCTGAGCCCTGTTCTGGGCTTGGAAGGCTATGTCTCTATCCTCGCGCAAATGCAGGAGGCACATATCGAGCTGCCGGTAGTAGCTATCGGAGGAATCACTTACGAAGATATTCCCGCCATACTACGCACGGGAGTGAACGGCATTGCCCTATCGGGAACGATTCTCCGGGCAAACGATCCGGTAGAAGAAACAAGAAGGATTTTAAATAACAACTAATTTATAGGATATGGAAAAGTTAGTAATTGCGGGACGTGAATTTAATTCCCGCCTTTTCCTGGGAACAGGAAAATTCAACTCCAACGAAGTAATGGAACAAGCTATTCTGGCATCGGGTACGGAAATGGTAACCGTAGCCATGAAGCGCATCGACATGGACGATAAAGAGGACGATATGCTGAAACATATTATCCACCCACATATCCAGCTATTACCCAACACTTCCGGCGTGCGGGACGCTGAAGAAGCTGTATTTGCCGCACAAATGGCCCGTGAGGCATTCGGTACAAACTGGCTGAAGCTGGAGATTCATCCGGACCCGCGTTATCTGCTCCCCGACTCTATCGAGACACTGAAAGCCACGGAAGAACTTGTCAAATTAGGCTTTGTGGTATTGCCTTATTGTCAGGCAGACCCTGTGCTCTGTAAACGACTGGAAGAAGCAGGTGCGGCTACGGTCATGCCTCTCGGCGCTCCGATCGGCACGAACAAAGGATTGCAAACGAAAGAATTCCTGCAGATTATTATCGAACAGGCGGGAATTCCGGTAGTAGTAGACGCCGGTATCGGCGCTCCTAGCCATGCTGCCGAAGCAATGGAACTGGGTGCATCCGCCGTATTGGTGAATACGGCAATAGCTGTTGCCGGAAACCCGGTAGAAATGGCCAAAGCTTTCAAAGCCGCTACTGAAGCCGGAAGACAGGCTTACGAAGCGGGGCTGGGACTGCAAGCCTTCAATTTTGAAGCAGAGGCAAGCTCACCATTAACTGCATTTCTTGATAAATAAAATTAAAGCGTAGTCGACAACCTGACTACTCAGTTGCTTAAAAAACAATTATGGAACAAAGAATAAAATTTCCCCGCTCCCAAAAAGTATATCTACCCGGCAAACTTTATCCGAATATCCGCGTGGCGATGCGGAAAGTAGAACAAGTGCCCAGTGTCAGTTTCGAAGGAGAAGAAAAAATAGCTACGCCTAATCCGGAAGTATACGTATATGACACCAGCGGTCCGTTCAGTGACACTGAAATGAACATCGACTTAAAGAAAGGACTGCCTCGTATGCGTGAGGAATGGATTGTAAGCCGGGGTGACGTAGAACGTCTACCTGAAATCACTTCAGAATACGGCCGAATGAGAAGGGATGATAAAAGCCTGGACCACCTGCGCTTTGAACATATCGCTCTACCTTATCGTGCCAAAAAAGGAGAAGCTATTACCCAAATGGCGTATGCGAAAAAAGGAATAATCACTCCCGAAATGGAGTATGTAGCTATTCGTGAGAATATGAACTGCGAGGAGTTAGGAATAGAAACACATATTACTCCCGAATTTGTCCGTCAGGAAATAGCAGCCGGACGTGCCATATTACCCGCCAATATCAATCATCCCGAAGCTGAGCCTATGATTATCGGCCGCAATTTCCTGGTAAAAATCAATACGAACATAGGTAATTCCGCCACTACTTCAAGTATTGATGAAGAAGTAGAGAAAGCATTGTGGAGCTGCAAATGGGGCGGAGACACACTAATGGATCTCTCGACAGGAGAAAATATCCACGAAACACGTGAATGGATTATCCGTAACTGCCCTGTGCCGGTCGGCACCGTACCTATCTACCAGGCTCTTGAAAAGGTGAACGGTGTAGTGGAAGACCTGAATTGGGAAATCTACCGTGACACCCTCATCGAACAATGCGAGCAAGGAGTGGATTACTTCACGATTCATGCAGGTATCCGCCGCCATAATGTACACCTCGCCGACAAACGTTTATGCGGTATTGTCAGCCGTGGAGGAAGTATTATGAGCAAATGGTGTCTGATGCATGACCGCGAAAGTTTCCTATATGAACACTTCGACGATATCTGCGATATTCTGGCTCAATATGACGTTGCGGTGTCTTTGGGTGACGGACTTCGTCCGGGCTCTATCCACGATGCCAACGATGAAGCGCAGTTCGCCGAGCTGGACACTATGGGCGAGTTGGTGCTCCGCGCCTGGGACAAGAATGTGCAAGCCTTTATCGAAGGTCCCGGACACGTGCCCATGCATAAGATCAAGGAAAATATGGAACGCCAAATCGAAAAATGCCATGATGCGCCGTTCTATACGCTCGGCCCATTGGTCACGGACATCGCTCCGGGATATGACCATATCACCTCCGCTATCGGTGCAGCGCAAATCGGCTGGCTCGGAACGGCTATGCTGTGCTATGTTACTCCAAAGGAACATCTCGCCCTGCCGGACAAGGAGGACGTACGTGTAGGGGTCATTACTTATAAAATAGCTGCACATGCCGCCGACCTGGCTAAAGGGCATCCGGGAGCACAGGTACGTGACAATGCGCTAAGCAAAGCCCGCTATGAGTTCCGCTGGAAGGACCAGTTCGACCTGTCACTTGATCCGGAACGGGCACAGACCTATTTCCGTGCAGGACATCATATCGACGGAGAATACTGTACCATGTGCGGACCGAACTTCTGTGCTATGAGACTATCACGTGATTTAAAGAAAAACAAGAAATAACTCTAACAATATGTTCTCAGACGAATTAGAAAAAATATCCTGGGAAGAGACGACAAAAGCCATCTATTCCAAGACAGATGCCGATGTACGCCGGGCTTTAGGCAAATCCGGGCATCTGGACGTCAATGATTTTATGGCACTCATTTCGCCCGCCGCTACTCCTTATCTGGAAGTTATGGCACGGCTCAGCCAGAAATATACCATGGAACGGTTCGGCAAGACAATCTCCATGTTCGTGCCGCTTTACATCACCAATTCATGTACCAATTCCTGTGTGTACTGCGGTTTCCATATCAGTAATCCGATGAAAAGGACCATACTGACGGAGGAAGAAATCATCAACGAATACAAAGCTATCAAACGACTGGCACCCTTCGAGAATCTTCTGCTTGTTACGGGTGAAAATCCTGCTGCTGCAGGTGTCCCTTACATTGCCCGTGCACTGGATCTGGCAAAGCCTTACTTCAGCAACCTGCAAATTGAAGTAATGCCTCTTAAAACAGAAGAATACAAGGAACTGACGCACCACGGATTGAACGGAGTGATCTGCTTCCAGGAGACTTACAACAAGGCGAACTACAAAATTTATCACCCGAGAGGAATGAAATCCAAATTCGAATGGCGCGTCAACGGTTTCGACCGTATGGGGCAGGCAGGAGTACACAAAATCGGTATGGGAGTTTTAATCGGACTGGAAGAATGGCGCACGGATGTAACCATGTTGGCCTATCATCTCCGTTACTTGCAAAAGCATTATTGGAAGACAAAATATAGCGTTAACTTCCCACGTATGCGTCCGTCCGAAAACGGAGGGTTCCAACCAAATGTTATCATGAACGACCGGGAACTTGCCCAACTGACGTTTGCCATGCGAATCTTCGATCACGATGTAGATATCTCCTACTCTACCCGTGAAAGTGCGGAAATCCGTAACCACATGGCAACTCTGGGTGTGACGACCATGAGTGCGGAAAGCAAAACCGAACCGGGCGGATATTATAGTTATCCGCAAACGCTGGAGCAGTTTCATGTGAGCGATGAACGGAAAGCGGTAGAAGTAGAACGTGACCTGAAAAAACTGGGACGTGAACCGGTATGGAAAGACTGGGACCAGGCTTTTGACTTTAAAAGATAAAAACGGATGCGATACGACAGACAAATGATACTCCCCGAAATCGGAGAAGAAGGTCAGCTTAAGCTGAAAAAAGCAAAAGTACTCATCGTGGGTGTGGGAGGGCTGGGCTCTCCCATTGCCCTCTATCTGGCAGGAGCAGGCGTAGGCTGCATCGGACTGGTAGACGACGACCGGGTAAGTATCAGCAACTTGCAACGGCAAGTGCTCTATTCCGAGAACGAACTGGATAAACCGAAAGCTGTATGTGCCGCAGAAAGACTTTCCGCACTAAACAGCGGAATCAGTATCCTGCCCTATTCCACCCGGCTGACAGAGGAAAATGCCGGCAATATCATCCGCAAATATGATATCGTAGTAGACGGATGCGATAATTTCGCCACACGCTATCTGATTAACGATATCTGCATTGAACAAAGGAAACCGTACGTATATGGTGCCATCTGTGGTTTTGAAGGTCAGGTTTCGGTATTTAATTACGGAGAGATGAAAAAGAGCTATCGTGACCTCTATCCCAATGAAGAGGAAATGAAGCGAATGCCACCTCCCCCTAAAGGAGTAATAGGAGTCACTCCCGCCGTCGTAGGAAGCATTGAAGCAACGGAGGTACTGAAAATAATTTGTGGATTCGGTGATATTTTAGCCGGTAAACTATGGACGATTGACCTGCGGACATTGCAATCTAACAAATTTTCACTATAAACGTTGGTTTCTGACATAGTTAATTATTAACTTTGCTAAACAATTCAATTTAGCAGAAAGAAATGAAACTAATTGTAGTTACCACCCCTACCTTCTTCGTTGAAGAAGATAAGATTATTACTGCTCTTTTCGAAGAGGGTCTGGATATTCTACATCTCAGAAAGCCGGAGACTCCAGCTATGTATTCAGAAAGACTACTGACACTTATTCCGGAAAAGTATCACCGCCGCATCGTGACACACGAACATTTTTATCTTAAAGAAGAATTTAATCTAATGGGGATTCATCTGAATGCACGTAATCCCAAAGAACCGCATGATTATGCGGGACATGTCAGTTGTTCCTGTCACTCTGTCGAGGAAGTAAAAAACAAAAAGCATTTTTATGATTATGTTTTTATGAGTCCTATCTACGACAGCATTTCTAAAGTGAATTACTACTCCACATATACCGCCGAAGAACTACGCGATGCACAAAGGACTAAGATTATTGACTCGAAAGTTATGGCATTAGGTGGTATAAATGCAGACAATTTACTGGAAATCAAAGATTTCGGATTTGGAGGAGCAGTAATATTAGGCGATCTTTGGAACAGGTTTGATGCATGTTCCGACCAAGACTATTTGGCTGTGATTGAGCACTTCAAGAAATTAAAGAAGTTAGCCGATTAAAAGAGGAGTTGATATTATCCGGATAAAGCGTAGATACGAAAAAAGCCGCTACAAATTATCTTCATAGCGGCTTTCTTTATTTACCAATATTCTGTTTTAGAACTTATATCCTACAACAATAGAAAAGTTCATATTCTTCGGATTGCCCAACTTCTGTACATCTACCAAACCGAATTGTCCATCCAAACCTGCTATGATTCTCCCAAATTCCAATGCTACGCCAACACCGAGACCTGCATCAAAACGCTTAAAATCCACACCATCATCACTAAACGTTTTCACACTTTCTCCGGCTATCTTCGTTTTTCCTGCAATACCGCATGCGAAATAAGGACCTGCATTCACTACTAAATTGGTATTATCAGCGACATTGAAACGAGCTGCTCCCATTATCGGCAGTTCCAGATAATAAGCATTGACAGTAAGCGCATCTTTCTTAGCACCTTTACCGGTCAAAAACAAAGAAGGTTGCAATGACCAGGTATCATCAAAGGCATATTCAAAACCTCCGCCAAGCTTGAAACCAACCTTAGCATTCATATCAAGATCACCTGTGTAATTACTGAAGTTCATACCAACTTTTGCATTCCAACCTGTAATTTGTGAAAAGCCCGCAACTGAAATCAGGGCAAACAAAACAAACAAAATACTCTTCTTCATAATTTTAAAGTTTTAAATTAATACTTAAAGTCTTTATGACCTCATTGTTTAACAATACAAATGTATGATTGTAATTTGTATTAAACAACTTTTTCGTTAACAAGTGCATAAATTATAGAGTTTATACATAAAGAAAGGGAATTCCCTATTTTTGGGAACTCCCTTTCCTATTTTTTGTTCGATTTTTCTTATCTATCAGAATGCGTAGTGGAAACCGATTGAAAGATCTTCGCTAGTAAGTTTAAGACCGAAAGAATCTCCGGGAGTGTTTACATTTCTGCGGTATCCCAAGAAACCATATTTAGCAATAAAAGAGAAATGATCGTTCAATTTTACAGCAATACCCGGTCTAAAACCAATCTGTCCTGCCTTGCTGGTATCTCCGTCTTTTACCTTCACAAAACCAATGGCAGCAGCTCCGTCCAAGAACAAACGAACGGCATCGTTTTGATAATAAGACCAACGGATATACGGAGCAACAGAGAATGCATTTGTTGATAAGCTTCCGTTATAGTCATGTGAATAATCCAATTCAGCACCTAACGCCCATGTTTCGTTAAAGTTATATCCGATTTCCGGAGCTACTTTAAAAGACGTAGTATTGCCTGTGCTGTTACGCCAAACGTTGAAAGATCCGCCTACGTAAATGTCTTGTGCTTTTACAGCGATAGCTGCCACCATAACAACTATCAATAATAAACCCTTTTTCATCTCATTTTTTTTAAATTAAACAATTAGACCCCACTCAGGTCTGTTTTTCGAGGTGCAAATGTAAAGCTGTTTTTAGGATTAAACAAACATTTAGTTAGTTTTTTATAATAAATACCAAGGATTTCCTCAGAAGCACCGGATATCAAAGCAAAAACAAAGACAAAATAAAATAGGCTGCGAATACTTTCACAAGTATTTACAGCCTATTTCTTTAGATAGTTAAGTACCTAACCAGTGTATTTAGCTATCCCTCAATAGCAGCCTGCGCCGCCGCCAATCTTGCAATAGGCACTCGGAACGGAGAGCAGCTAACGTAGTTCAATCCTACTCTGTGACAGAATTTCACTGAAGAAGGTTCGCCACCGTGCTCACCACAAATACCACATTTCAAGTCCGGACGAATTGCACGGCCTTTTTCTGTTGCCATACGTACCAACTGTCCCACACCATTCTGGTCGAGCACTTGGAACGGGTCTACTTTCAAAATCTTCTTTTCCAGATAAACAGGAAGGAAAGAAGCAATATCGTCACGAGAATAACCGAAGGTCATCTGTGTCAAGTCATTCGTACCGAATGAGAAGAATTCGGCAGAAGAAGCAATACGGTCTGCAGTTAACGCAGCACGCGGGATTTCGATCATTGTACCTACTTTAAAGTCAATGCTGTCTCCCAGTTCCTCAAACAACTTCGCTGCTTCCGTGCGAATCACATTTTCCTGTTCCTTAAATTCATATAAGATACCAGTCAACGGAACCATGATTTCAGGATGTGTTTCTACACCTTCTTTCTTCAATTCCAATGCAGCACCCAAGATAGCACGTGTCTGCATCTGAGTGATTTCAGGATAAGTATTTCCCAGACGGCAACCACGGTGACCCAACATCGGGTTATGTTCACACAGAGACTCTACACGCTGCTGGATATATTGCAGGCTTACACCCATTGTATCCGCCATTTCCTGTTGTCCTTTCAGATCGTGAGGAACAAACTCATGCAAAGGAGGATCGAGCAGACGCACTGTCACCGGACAACCTGCCATTGCCTTAAAGATACCCTTAAAGTCGGCCTGTTGATACGGCAGAATCTTAGCCAATGCCTTACGGCGTCCTTCCGCATCTTCTGCCAGGATCATTTCGCGCATTGCCTTGATCTTTTCCCCTTCAAAGAACATGTGTTCCGTACGGCAAAGACCGATACCCACAGCGCCGAAATTACGTGCTACTTCCGCATCATGAGGAGTATCCGCATTCGTACGCACTTGCAAACGGGTATATTTATCAGCAAGCGTCATCAATTCGGCAAAGTCACCGGAAAGCTCGGCAGCTTTCGTTTCTACTTTACCATTATATACTACACCCGTACTTCCGTTCAAAGAGATGTAATCACCTTCTTTCAGAACAACACCGTCAATTTCTACGGTACGAGCCTTATAATCAATATTCAAAGCACCTGCACCTGATACACAGCATTTACCCATACCACGAGCTACCACAGCAGCATGAGAAGTCATACCACCACGAGCGGTAAGGATTCCCTCAGCAACTGCCATACCGGCCAAGTCTTCAGGAGAAGTTTCGATACGAACCATTACCACACGCTTGCCGGCAGCATGCCATTCGGCAGCGTCATCAGCAAAAAATACAATCTGACCGGTTGCAGCACCCGGAGAAGCCGGAAGACCACGGGTCAGGACTTTTGCAGCTTTCAAAGCGTCCTTATCAAATACCGGATGAAGAAGTTCGTCAAGTTTATTCGGTTCAACACGCATCAAAGCTGTTTTCTCATCAATCATGCCTTGGTGGAGCAAATCCATAGCAATCTTCACCATGGCGGCACCTGTACGTTTACCGTTACGAGTCTGGAGGAACCAAAGTTTACCTTCCTGTACGGTGAACTCCATGTCCTGCATATCCTTGTAGTGATTTTCCAGCTTAGTCTGAAGCGCATCCAATTCTTGATAGATTTCCGGCATGGCTTCTTCCATAGAAGGATATTTCGCAGCACGTTCTTCTTCGCTTACTCCGGCCAACTGTGCCCAACGTTGAGAACCGATCTTGGTAATCTGTTGCGGAGTACGGATACCGGCTACCACGTCTTCACCTTGTGCGTTAATCAGATATTCACCGTTGAAAAGGTCTTCACCCGTAGCAGCGTCACGTGAGAAACAAACACCTGTCGCAGAAGTATCGCCCATATTACCGAATACCATAGCCTGCACATTTACAGCTGTTCCCCATTCGTCAGGAATGCCTTCCATTTTACGATAAAGGATAGCACGTTCGTTCATCCATGAATCGAATACGGCGCAGATAGCTCCCCAAAGTTGCTCGTATGCACAAGTCGGGAAATCCTTTCCTGTCTGTTCTTTCACGGCAGCCTTGAACTTCTTGACAAGTTCTTTCAAGTCTTCCACTTCAAGTTCATTGTCTAGTTTTACGCCTTTCGCGTGTTTCACTTCTTCAATAATTTTCTCGAACGGGTCGATATCCTCTTTATTTGTAGGCTTCATGCCCAGTACAACGTCACCGTACATTTGTACGAAACGACGATAAGAGTCCCATGCAAAACGTGCGTTACCGGTCTTGCGGATAATACCTTCTACCACTTCGTCATTCAAACCCAAGTTCAGAATAGTATCCATCATACCAGGCATAGACGCGCGTGCACCCGAACGAACCGATACCAGCAACGGGTTGTCAATGTCACCAAATTTAGATTTCATCAACGCCTCTACATTAGCAATGGCTTTTACGACATCATCTTTCAGCAACTCAACCACTTTATCACGTCCTAATGTATTGTATTCTGTACAAACATCTGTTGTTATTGTAAATCCGGGGGGAACTGGAATTCCGATTAAATTCATTTCGGCAAGATTAGCACCTTTACCGCCTAACAAATTCTTCATGTCAGCTTTTCCTTCTGCCTGACCATTTCCAAAGGTATAAACTCTTTTTTTATCCATAATATTGTGTTTAAAGTTACATTATGACTTTTTTCTGTTCGCAAATCTAAGTATATTTCGCAAACCAGAAAACTTTTTGAGAAAAAACTTTCTATCAAAATGCAATTTCGACATTACAATCTGGAATATTTCTGCATACACGAAAATTTTCCAAAAAAAATACCTACTTTTGCAAAGTAATTATTAGACTGGTGTAAAAGTGGCAAGAAAGAAAAAAGAGCTTCCCTTATTAGAGAAGGTAACAATCATGGATGTGGCTGCCGAAGGAAAAGCCATTGCAAAAGTAAACGACCTGGTAATTTTTGTTCCTTACGTAGTGCCGGGTGATGTCGTAGACCTGCAAATCAAGCGTAAAAAAAATAAATATGCCGAAGCCGAAGCGGTAAAGTTCCACGAACTATCGCCCAATCGTGCAGTTCCTTTCTGCCAGCACTATGGTGTTTGCGGCGGCTGTAAATGGCAAGTGCTACCCTATCCGGAGCAGATCAGATACAAGCAAAAGCAGGTGGAAGACAACCTGAGACGTATCGGAAAGATTGAACTTCCGGAGATTTCGCCGATTCTGGGTTCCGCAAAAACAGAGTTTTACCGGAACAAACTGGAATTTACATTTTCCAACAAACGTTGGTTGACGAACGAAGAAGTCCGTCAGGATGTGAAGTATGACCAGATGAATGCAGTAGGTTTCCATATTCCGGGAGCATTCGACAAGGTATTGGCAATCGAAAAGTGCTGGTTGCAGGATGATATATCCAACCGGATTCGTAATGCAATACGCGATTATGCTTATGAGCATGACTACTCATTTATCAACCTGCGCACGCAAGAAGGTATGTTACGGAATATGATTGTCCGCACTTCCTCCACAGGTGAACTAATGGTAATCGTGATCTGCAAGATTACGGAAGATCATGAAATGGAACTGTTCAAGCAGTTGCTTCAATTCGTGGCAGATTCTTTCCCGGAAATAACTTCTCTCCTATACATTATTAATAATAAGTGCAACGATACGATCAATGATCTGGATGTGTATGTGTTCAAAGGAAACGATCATATCTTTGAAGAAATGGAAGGATTGCGTTTCAAAGTGGGACCGAAATCATTCTATCAAACAAATTCAGAACAGGCATATAATTTATATAAGGTAGCCCGCGAGTTTGCCGGACTGACCGGAAATGAACTTGTATATGACCTTTACACCGGAACCGGAACTATCGCCAACTTCGTATCACGCCGGGCTCGTCAGGTGATTGGTATCGAGTATGTGCCGGAAGCCATTGAAGACGCAAAGGTGAACGCAGAAATCAACGATATTAAGAATACCCTGTTTTATGCAGGTGACATGAAGGATATTCTGACTCAGGAATTTATCAACGAGCATGGACGTCCGGATGTTATCATCACCGACCCTCCTCGTGCAGGTATGCATCAGGATGTGGTGGATGTAATCTTGTTTGCCGAACCCAAACGAATTGTTTACGTAAGCTGTAATCCCGCCACTCAGGCACGTGACCTGCAATTACTGGACGAAAAATATAAGGTGAAGGCCGTGCAGCCGGTAGATATGTTCCCTCATACTCACCACGTGGAAAATGTGGTATTGCTGGAACTCCGATAATCTTTAATTGAATCGTTCTTAAAAGAAAAAAGAAATGGAAAAAAGACCGAGAAGAACTCCTGCTGAAAAAGCACGTGCACAATATACCAATTATGCAGTCAAAGAGCCAATGGAACTAATGGAGTTCCTGACTGCCAAAATGCCGGACGCAAGCCGTACAAAACTAAAGTCATTGCTCAGCAAACGAGTGGTATTGGTAGATAATGTAATAACCACGCAATTCAACTTTCCGTTGAAACCGGGAATGAAAGTTCAAATCAGCAAAGATAAAGGAAGGAAAGAATTTAATAACCGATTGCTGAAAATTGTGTACGAAGACGCATATATCATTGTGGTCGAAAAGATGCAAGGACTTCTGTCCGTCAATACGGAACGTCAAAAAGAGCGCACAGCCTATACCATACTTAATGAATATGTGCAACGTTCCGGACGTCAACACCGAGTGTACATTGTACATCGTCTGGACAGAGACACTTCCGGATTGATGATGTTTGCCAAGGACGAAAAAACACAACGTACTCTGCGCGACAACTGGCATGATATAGTGACCGACCGTCGGTATGTAGCCGTAGTAGAAGGAAGTATGGAAAAAGATTATGATACTGTTGTTTCCTGGTTGACGGACAAGACTTTATACGTAAGTTCCAGTGGATATGACGACGGCGGTTCAAAGTCTATCACTCATTATAGAACAATCAAACGTGCCAACGGATATTCTTTAGTGGAACTTGATTTAGAGACCGGACGTAAAAACCAGATTCGTGTACACATGCAGGATTTAGGACATCCGATTGCCGGAGACGGAAGATATGGAGGAGAAAATTACTCTAACCCGATCGGTCGATTGGCCCTTCATGCTTTCCAACTGTGTTTCTATCATCCTGTAACGGGAGATCTAATGGAGTTTGAAACACCTTATCCGGGAGAATTCAAGAAGTTGTTTCTGAAAAAATAGAATAAATACAAGTTAAAAGAAAGGAGCTATACCATTTATACACAAGTATGGCTCCTTTCTATATCTATTATATTATTTTCTTATTGCATTCTCAACTCAATATATCCGAAAAACTCGCCATCAAGATATAGATCACCTCGCATATAACGTCCGCTCACACGAACACCTCTCACCTCACGCAGAGCAAAATCATAACCATAATCAAGGTATAAAGTTCCATAATCTACCCGCCAACGAAAAGGCAAGTCACCGGCAGAAGCGCCGTCATAATCATAGACCTGATAATCAATTCCCAAGCCGTTATTATCCAAGCGAATACCGCTTTCTATCGGATCTCTGTTAGTACCAAATCCCAAATCTCCAACCCATGTTCTCCCCATGAGGTCATCATAAATATCTTCATCATCCTCACATGAAGTAAAGCCGACAAGCAACGTCAGCATCAGCAGAAAACCTGCGTATTTTTTAATCAGTTTCATAATCTTCTAGTTTATTGCGTTTATAAATACAAATTTAGCGTTTTTATTTTACTATATGCTCCAAGCCATAAGTTTTTTGTACCTTTGTTCCCGATAATATTAAAAATTCTACATGAAACTTCTTTGGCTTGATTTAAATAGCTCCTATGCACACTCATCGTTGGCGCTCCCTGCATTACACGCCCAGATAGCAGACGACACTACTATTGAATGGTGTATAGTATCGGCAACCATAAATGAGAACACCGGAATGGTTGTCAGCCGGATTCACAAACACCGGCCGGACATCATTGCCGCCACCAACTGGTTATTCAATCACGAACAGTTGCTACACATCATATCCCGTGCTAAAGCATTACTTCCGCATTGCTGCATCGTACTCGGCGGTCCGGAGTTTTTGGGAAATAATGAAGCCTTTTTATATAAGAACAAATTTGTCAGCGGAGTGTTCCGTGGAGAGGGTGAAGAAGTATTCCCCCAATGGCTGAAAGTATGGAATCACAGTAAAGAAACATGGAAATCAATAACGGGACTTTGTTACTTGGATGAAAACGGTCGCTATCAGGACAATGGAATTGCCCGCGTCATGAACTTCTCTCAACTTGTTTCCCCCGAGAAAAGTTGTTTTTTTAACTGGAGTAAACCGTTTGTACAGTTGGAAACTACCCGAGGTTGTTTCAACACGTGTGCCTTTTGCGTCAGCGGTGGTGAAAAGCCGGTGCGTACCATTCCTTTGGAAGCTATCCGTGAACGTCTGAATGACATTCACCAGCATGGCATTAAGAACGTGCGCGTACTCGACCGTACTTTTAATTACAACAACAAACGGGCTAAAGAATTACTGGACTTATTCCGGCAATATCCGGACATCTGTTTTCATCTGGAGATTCATCCGGCTCTCCTTTCCGAAGAATTAAAACAGGAATTATCGGTCTTACCCAAGGGGTTATTACATTTGGAGGCCGGCATTCAAAGTTTAAAAGAGTCGGTTCTGCAACAAAGCCGCCGTATCGGAAAGTTATCCGACGCATTGGAAGGATTAAAATATCTCTGTTCACTAAAGAATATGGAAACGCATGCTGACCTCATAGCAGGTCTCCCACTCTATCACTTATCCGAGATATTCGAAGACGTCCGTACCTTGGCAGAATATGGTGCAGGAGAGATTCAACTGGAATCCCTAAAGTTACTTCCCGGTACCGAGATGCGGAGAAGAGCAGAAGAACTAGGCATTCAATACTCGCCCCTTCCCCCTTATGAAGTCCTCCAAACACGTGAGATTTCAGTAGACGAGTTACAGACAGCGCATTATCTATCCCGCCTGTTAGACGGCTTCTATAATACTCCTACCTGGCAAAACATCACCCGGATGCTTATTCTGGAAAATCCTCGTTTCTTACATGAGTTGCTCGATCATTTAGTTCAGGCAGATATCATCGGCACCCCGTTAAGTCTGGAAAGAAGAGGATTGATCCTATATAATTTCTGTAAAAATCATTATCCCGATTACTTGACTCAAGTCAGTATCGCATGGATCGAAGCAGGTATGTCATTAAAAAAAGTTCCCGCCGAAAAAGTCAGAACCAAACGGCAAGTTCCCCCGGAGAGTTGGGAAGTCATCTATGGTTCCTATCGGGAAAAACTACGTCTGTGTTTTCTCCCCGTTGATGAAGACGGACATGGCTACTGGTTCGGATTTGAGTCTGAAATCCAAAAGATAGAACCCGTATTCAAAGCTATTTCATAATGATGAATAATCTACAAGAAAAGTTTTAGAAGCCAAGGAGACACAACTTCCATTTTATTCTCTACCTTTGTAGAACGATTAAATAACATCATATAATAATGAAAAACTTTATCAAGGGATTCCGGTTTACCCCCTCCAATTATCCGGCAGCAGTAGAAGACAAAATACAGAAATATAGAAAACAAGGATACAAACTTCCGCCTCGTAAAGTGCTCCGTACCCCCGAACAACTGGAAGGAATACGTGAAAGTGCCAAAATCAACACTGCACTATTGGATCATATCGCGGAGAATATCCGTGAGGGAATGTCTACCGAGGAAATTGACAGACTAGTGTATGATTTCACAACCGGTCACGGAGCCGTTCCTGCTCCCCTCAATTACGAAGGATTCCCCAAGAGTGTCTGTACAAGCATTAACGACGTAGTATGCCATGGGATACCCAACAAGAATGAAATCCTGAAAAACGGAGATATTATCAATGTGGATGTCTCTACCATTTACAATGGATACTTCTCTGACGCCTCCCGCATGTTTATGATCGGCGACGTAAGTCCCGAAATGCGCAAACTGGTCCAAGTGACGAAAGAGTGTATGGAAATTGGTATTGCCGCCGCACAACCCTGGAAACAACTGGGCGATGTGGGTGCCGCTATTCAGGAACATGCCGAGAAAAACGGATTCAGCGTCGTGCGCGACCTCTGCGGACACGGCGTAGGCATGAAATTCCATGAAGAACCGGATGTAGAGCATTTCGGACGCCGGGGAACAGGCATGATGATCGTACCGGGAATGACTTTCACCATTGAGCCGATGATTAACATGGGAACCTATGAAGTGTTTGTCGACGAAGCTGACGGCTGGACTGTCTGCACTGATGACGGATTGCCCTCTGCCCAATGGGAGAATATGATTCTGATTACTGAAACCGGAAATGAAATCCTGACTTATTAAATGGAATTGATTTTACTTATTGTTATCGCCGTATTAGTGATAGTATTACTTGTACTATCACTAACGAAAGGCAACAACCAAAATCAAGCGGAACAACTGCAAGCAGCCTTACGGCAACAAATGCAAGAAAACCGGGAAGAACTGAACCGAAGTATCCGGGAGTTGCGCATGGAAATGACGCAAGTATTAAATCAGAATATGCAGCAACTCCAGGATGTCCTCCACAAGAATATGATGACCACAGGAGAATTACAACGGCAGAAATTCGACACAATGGCCCGCCAACAGGAAACACTGATTAAATCGACCGAGAAACGCTTGGATGATATGCGTCTAATGGTTGAAGAAAAGTTGCAAAAAACGTTGAACGAACGAATTGGGCAGTCATTTGAGATTGTCCGTTCGCAACTGGAAAATGTGCAGAAAGGTCTGGGAGAAATGAAATCTCTGGCCCAGGATGTCGGCGGACTGAAGAAGGTACTGAGCAACGTAAAAATGCGGGGAACATTCGGTGAGGTACAGTTAGGTGCATTACTGGAGCAAATGATGAGTCCGGAACAATACGACGCCAATGTCAAAACTAAGAAAAGCGGAACGGAGTTTGTAGAATTTGCTATCAAACTGCCGGGAAAAGACGATGTGAACAGCACGGTCTATCTCCCGATTGATGCCAAATTCCCCAAAGACATATACGAACAGTATTACGATGCTTTCGAAGCGGGAGATACCGCTTTGATCGAATCGTCCGGCAAACAACTGGAAAACACCATTAAGAAAATGGCAAAGGATATTCACGACAAATATGTCGACCCTCCTTTTACCACAGATTTCGCAATCATGTTTTTACCGTTCGAAAGTATCTATGCAGAAGTTATCCGGCGGACAAGCCTTGTCGAAACACTTCAGAAGGAATACAAAATCGTCGTAACAGGCCCGACTACTTTAGGAGCCATTCTGAACAGCCTTCAAATGGGTTTCCGTACCTTAGCCATTCAGAAACGTACCGGAGAAGTCTGGACTGTATTGGGAGCTGTAAAAACCGAATTCAGCAAATTCGGCGGACTGCTTGAGAAAGTACAAAAGAACCTGCAAAATGCCGGTGACCAGCTTGAAGAAGTTATGGGCAAACGAACCCGTGCTATCGAACGGAAGCTACGTCAAGTAGAACAATTACCACATGAAGAAAGCCGGAAAATACTTCCAATCGAAGAAGACGGGGAACTATTTGACTAATCCGAAAAGAATAGCGCTAAAACGAATTTGTTAGGAATATCTTTCTTGAATGCTAGAGGGCGTGTCTAATAAGTCGGGGTGGTAGGTAGATGCACAATGCTGATAATAAACAATTCATGCATTCACCTACCACCTCCCCCTACGGGTACTCCTCCTTCCTGAAGGAGGAGAGTTTTAAATACTACCGACTTGTCATTCTGTTATTACTCCAGTAGTCTCTAACTATGCAGTCTCTAACTTTGCGATCTCTAACTATGCAGTCTCCAACTATTATCAGTGGAGAAATAAGTATTTTATTGATAGTTCAACTTTAACAAATAATTATTCCGGAGAACTGTCTTCACATCGGTCACTATCCCCATTTCACATCCCTTATCCACCTTCATACTGACAGTAATCTCATTCTTCTTATCTCCCTGTAATGTACAGAAATCTTTCAAATCTCTCTCCAATTCAGCCAGAGTAAAATTCGTTATTTCTTTCTCTACTTTGCCTGCGGCAGAGAGTAATTTAAGATGAATGCCGGTAATCTTCATTGTAGTAGAATTATTATATGGATTTTTCTTTCTATCCTTGATAGAAATATCGCCATAACCAATCAAAATAGGAAATTCTTTATCAAGGTATTCCTTACTGTTATTTCCCGATGTTTGGGCAATATCAGCCCGAATTTCAACAAAAGCATCCCGCATAACAGACAACAAATCTTTTACCTGTTCTTTAGGAGTATCAGGAGAAAACAAGACCCCTCCCACTTGATCCTCTGCACTGTTATACTTTTCTTTTGCCAGGCGCTTATGTTCCACCATTGTTTTTTTAAGTACCTCTTTCAGGTCTTCCTTAGCAATCGTTTTATTGTTCAAAGTCAATTGTCCATTAGCATCTACTTTTACGATATGCGCCTGTCGCTCCCGAATCTTATATTTCAGCTCCGCATTCTTAGGAGAACGATTATAATATGCCTCCATTTCATCATCAACAAACTTGAAGATATCCTGATCTTCTCCGGTTTTTGATTGCAATACTTCCCGGACCGTATTTAGTCCTAAGTCTTCTTTCACTTCCGGCTGTGCAAACGCATAAAGCGCTCCACCCATTACAGGCACCACAAACAATAGTTTCAACCGTGCCCACCGATTGGTTCTTTCTTTTAACATCATAGTAATACGTTTTTTAAGTTTAGAGTGATTAAAACCGTTGGCCATAGAGTAGAGCCTTGTACCAACAGCTTTTTTCACCAATAAAAGTTGATATCTCGTTGCATCAATGCCTGTATTAAGCACCCCATTATCCGCTTCAAACTCATGTACTTCCTGCAATTCCCGTTTCAGCAGCCAAATGGCCGGGTTGAACCAATAAAGAATTAACAAACACTGCATACATAATAAATCGAGTGTATGCCGATAACGTAAATGCATCGTCTCATGGAGTAAGATCCCGTCTGTCGACTGTTGTGAGTAGTCGGATACGGAAACAACAATATATTTTCCCCAGCAAAAAGATGAAATAGGTTCCGATACTACAATCAGTTTATACTTCCCATAGGAGCGCCTCTTTCCGTTCCGTATAAGCTGGAACATCCGATAAAAGGAAAGCAAAATCCTGCACAAAACAAACAGCCCGCCTGCCAGATAAACATATCCCAAAGCAATAGGACACCAATTTATAGCCTGCATATTTCCGGTTTCGTCCACTTGCGGCCGAACCCAAAACATTGTGTCCCAAAATATGCCGTCCGCCTGCTCAACAAAAATCCCCTGAATCGTTTGTAAAGGAACAGTTAAAAATGTCTCCTCTTGAGTGGTAAATTCTATCAAAGGGAGAAACATACATCCTATGATCCCCGCCAATATAGTCACCCGGTTGAAGCGAAAAAAAGTAGTTCCGCTCATTAATAATTTAAAGAGCAGATAGAATATTATCAGGTAACATCCGGATTTCAACAGATAAAACAATAAGTCTCCCATAGTAATGACATCTTTTTATCAATAGTGCGTTTCCCAACTATTATTGCAAAAACTATTTTTCGTTTTTCCCTCGTTGAATCTGGTCAATGAGTGCTTTAAGCTCATCAACAGACAATCCTTCTTCTTCAATAAAAGAAGACACAACATTGACATACGAATTATTATAGTATTGAGAAATCACTTCTTTAAGAGCAGAACTTTTATACTCCTTCTCCGAAACAAGTGCATAATATTGATAAGTATTTCCATAAGGCGTATAACCTACGAATCCTTTCTCCTCCAACCCGCGCACAAGAGTGGAAACGGTATTATAATGCGGTTTGGGATCTTCATAATAAGCTAATAGTCCGCGAACAAACATCGGGCCGTTTTCCCAGAAAATACGCATTATTTCTTCTTCTTTTGCTGTCAATCGTTTCATACATTTCTATATTTTCGGTTTAACTCACCAAGTATAACGCCACAAATATAGTATTTAATATCGAACAAACAACTAAAAGGTGCAGTTATTCAACTAAAGAAAACAGTTATTTAACTATTCTTATTAGTAGATCAGTTCCATACCCTATTATTTCCATATAATAACTACCGGAAATAATAGGGTATAGAGAGTTTATTTAATCAGTATAGCTCCTTAAAGCCAGGTTTTTCACCCAAAGAACAAATATTCCGGTCAAAATCAAGTTCAGTACTAAAGTAAGTACAGAAATTACCAATGCCGGACCTCCCAAATTATATCCCAATGCGATAAAAATAATTCCGGCCCCCACTTCACCACGGGTAAACATACCGATAGAAAGTGCCAGTCGTTCACTCAGCTTCCGGTCACGATAGAAAAACATAGGACATAACTTTCCCACGTTCGACAACAAAGAAACAATTACCACATGAAACAGAATCATCCCCCACGACATCATTTCCTGGGAACCTGTCACCGAATATGCCCCCGAGTGCGTTTCCGCAAAATTGACTCCGATAAAATGAGGCATACTCATTCCTACCAGGAACATAAAGAAGAAAGAGATTCCGGTAGAAACTCTCCGTTCCACAGGCGTGTCATGTTCCTTATGCTTCATAATCATACCCAATACAAATGCCGGAAGCAGCACCTCAATATGGATACTTCCCGCCTCTCCGTACAGCTCCTTGCTACCGAGATAGAGTATCTGCGTAGCCAGAAATATGATAACCGAATAGAACAGGATCGCTTTCCAGTCCTGACGCCAGTCGTATTTATTCAACTGTTGCCAACCGGCGGCCAACAGCATAAACACAATCACCACGACAATAATCAACTGCCAGCGCAATCCGATCATCATGATCTGGAGAGGAATCATCAGGATGATCGTATCCAAATCATCGAAAATAGCCAATACCTGAATCTTCTTATAAATCCAACTGGACTTCAGCCCGATAGCGGCGAGCATGGTAAACAAGATTCCCGCTGATGTCGGAGCGGCAAAACGGCTCAACAGCAGGTTCTCTTTCCATGCCTCCCAACTATCCCAGTATTCCGGTGGAAGTAAAACGAAAATATAATAAATAGCAATCAGAAACCAAGGCATGGCTGCTGTAGCCATTGCGACAAAATAATCTTTTGCGTATGTTTGCCATCGGGACTTGTCCACTTCGAACTCACGTCCCACATTAATCATAATGAATCCCAGACAAATATACAACAACACATTAGATACGGTTTTCACCGTACTATAATCACTTCCTGACCATGCAGGCAGATACTGCGCTATAAAGAGACCTACCACCAGGAAGGCCGAAAACGATAGAACTTTTCTCATTTATTATTAGTTAGAATTTTCAAAACAAAGGGGATTGCCAAGACAGTCCTACAGAAAGAGAACAATCCCCAGACTAATATGAATCTGCTTTTATGATTTTTTATATTAATCTAATTTCAACACCGCAAGGAACGCTTTCTGTGGCACTTCCACATTACCAATCTGCTTCATACGCTTTTTACCCCTCTTTTGCTTTTCAAGCAATTTACGTTTACGACTCACGTCACCACCATAACATTTCGCCGTAACATCTTTGCGTACTGCCTTAATCGTCTCACGAGAAATGATTTTAGCTCCGATAGCCGCTTGGATAGCAATATCAAACTGCTGTCTCGGGATCAGGTCTTTCAGCTTCTCGCACATGCGGCGTCCCAAATCATACGCATTGTCGAAATGTGTTAGTGTTGAAAGGGCATCCACCGGCTCGCCATTCAGCAAGATGTCCAGTTTTACCAACTTGGACGGACGGAAACCACTGGCATGGTAATCAAAAGAGGCATATCCTTTCGAAATACTTTTCAGTTTATCATAAAAGTCAATCACAATTTCTCCCAAAGGCATGTCGTAATAGATCTCCACACGATTACCGGAAATATATTCCTGCTTCACCAGTTCACCACGTTTACCCAGACACAAGGTCATGATAGGACCGATATAATCTGTGGTTGTGATAACGGAAGCACGGATATAAGGCTCCTCAATATGGTCGATCAAAGTAGGATCGGGCATACTTCCAGGGTTATGCACCTCTGTCATATGACCTTGTTTATCGTAAATATTATAAGAAACGTTCGGCACAGTGGTTATCACATTCATGTCAAATTCACGGTCAAGTCGCTCCTGCACAATCTCCATGTGCAACAGTCCCAGGAATCCGCAACGGAATCCGAAGCCCAACGCCAACGAGGATTCAGGCTGGAAAGTCAGTGATGCATCGTTCAATTGCAGTTTTTCCAAAGAGCTTCTTTACATGGGCGGGCAATGTGAGTAATCGTATCTCCCACCTTTACCTCTTTAGAGGTTTTAATACCGGAAATAATGTATCCCACGTCACCAGTACGCAGTTCCTGACGTGCCACCATTTCCATCTTGAGCACACCGATTTCATCAGCATCATATTCTTTACCGGTATTGAAGAATTTCACCTTATCTCCCTTACGGATCACACCGTTTACTATCT
>OHDH01000375.1_pt1 | contig 23368 bp, 19 predicted proteins | sample 1566921 | NCBI WGS metagenome assembly OHDH01 (sample SAMEA3879585, study PRJEB24766) | human gut metagenome | biome: human-associated habitat; feature: feces | place: USA | collected 1985/1987
TCTTTGTTTGATGAGTTAAGAGCCTTTCCCGTATTATGATAGAATATATCTCCTAAAATTACATCAATCCAACCAACGGGATAATGCCCGTTATCACAAGGAGTGAAGTTGGGATTTATACGTTTCAACAGTTCAATAGCAGGCTCGTCATTCGGATCTTGCGGCACGAGCTTGCCGTGAATGGCAAAGTCAAGAATTTTGCTTTTAGTCTGCCTAATTGTATCTTGCAAGTCTGATTGACTTTGCTCTATCTGGTCTATTAATGCGAACCAACGCTCGATTTCTACAACTATACGTTTTTGTTCAGCAAGAGGAGGAAGTGGAAATTTTGTATCTGCAACTTTATCTGAATTTAGATTTGTTACGACACCTCCGCTTGCAACATTCGTAAATTGCTCGAAAGCGAATGAAGATGAAAGTAGATAGTACAAGAAGTCTGACATATATGCTTCTCCAATTGGAGAAATTACCAACCAACCGTCATGAATACAACCATCTACATTTAATATATATGGTCGTCCAAAGCTCATGGAGTTTGTAAGTAGAAAATCTCCTTTATGAACCATCCGTGATTTTTTTACGCCTTCTGGCCGGATTCTCTCTTTTACTGAATCTATATATTTGCCGTCTTTTGTAGTATCACCTATTTTAATCCAATTAATACCGCTAGCATCATTAGTTAAATAGTCTTTAATAGGTCGTGGAGACCCTCCTCGTGCAATTTCATTTACAGTTCCAAGTTTACACCATTCCCAAGAATCTGGTACTTCAAACGGCACATTCCCATAATGGGGCGTATCAGAAGTCTTTGCAGACTTTCTACTTCTCTTTATCTTTCCCTCTTTTATCAACTGCTCTTTTTCTACCTTGATGCGTTCAAGCAGGACAGATGCAGGTTCATCATTCGGGTCTTGCGGTACGAGTTTACCATGAATGGCAAGATCTAATATCTTTTGACGTAATTTCTTAGTATCCATAGCAATCAGTCTTTATTCAGAAACAGGTTGCAAAATTCATTCAGTTTCTCTTGCATACGTTCCTGTGGAATAAGGATGCGCTTATATTCAGCTATCATTGTGGGACTCATGCTTCGGCTCATGGCATATTCCACTACTACCCGGTCTGCTTCAGGACAGAGAATTATGCCTATGGACGGATTCTCGTTAGAGCGTTTCACATCCCGGTCAAGTGCTTCCAAATAAAATTCCAACTGCCCGAGGTCACGAGGATGAAACTTCGTCTTTTTCAATTCCACAGCGACCAATGCCTGCAATCCACGATGAAAGAACAGTAAATCAGCCTTAAATGTAGATGCACCTATATTGAGACGGTATTCCTGATCCATGAATATAAAATCTTTGCCCAATTCAAGGATAAACTGCTTCATGTGCTCCAGCAAACCATTTCTCAACCGTGATTCACTATGCTTCTTTGGTAAATCAAGAAAATCAACAAACAAAGTATCTTTAAACATGATCGGAGCAGCAGGGTATGCTTTAAGCAACCCTTTTGACATATTGTCCTTATTACCTAATAAAGCCGTATATGTCTGATTTGAGATACAACGCTGAAGTTCCCGTTTTACCAGATGTTCTTTATTGGCATAAAGAATATAGAACATCCGTTCTTCGTTACTTTTACAACGGCATAAGATTTCAATATGGTTGGTCAATGTTGTCAATTCCAGTATCTTCGGCATTTGTCCAATTCCTGGCTGGACGATTTGTGCAGTTTTTGGATGCACTATTATTGCGTGTTCTGAAGATGGCTCTGAATGTGATGTCTCTATTTGTCCAATTCTTGGCTGGACAAATTCAGAGTTCAGGTATTTCTCAACTGTAGTAGCAAATGCCGCAGAAGAATATTCGTCATAAAATAGCACCATGTTATAAATACTGCTTCGCCCAAATCCTTTGATGTCCGGGCGTTGTGAACGAATATATTCAGACAACTGTGTTACGACCTTGCTTCCCCATTCTTCGCTTTTCAATTTGGCTGAAACATAACCTCCCACATGCCATGCTGTTCGAAGCAACTCTTCATTAACAGCTTTGGAAGCACGACTCTTATGTTGGAGAATGATGTCTATGACTTCTCCGAACTGTTGTTCGACTGATATGGTTATCTTATTGTTTTCCATGCACTCAATCCTCATTTATATTTGCCAGTAACTTTTCAAGTTCGGCTACAGCGGTACTTATTCTTTGGCTTTTCTCTTTTATATCGGCCATTAGTTCGGAAAGCAAACGATCATCAGCGTCCCCACCTTGTTTTATCCATGTGATGTCAAGGCTTGTCTTGTCACGGGCAAGAATTTCCTCTACCGGATATTTCCGCCATCGTCCTTGCGGATTATTTTCTGCATCGAAGGTTTCTACCCGGTTATTATAGCAAGAGACAAAATCATCCAGATGATGGCGTTCGAGTTTGTTGGTGGCAAGAGTATGCTTGACATCTGTACGATAATCATAGAACCAAATCTCTTTTGTCGGCTGTCCTTTCGTAAAGAACAAGACATTGGCTTTCACGCCTTGGGCATAAAATATACCTGTAGGCAAGCGGAGAATGGTGTGCAGATTAAAATCCGTCAGCAACTTCTTTCGTATTGTTTCACCGGCACCTCCTTCAAAAAGAACATTGTCCGGCAATACTACAGCTGCACGGCCTCCGGTCTTAAGCATCAGCATCATGTGCTGCAGGAAGTTCAGCTGATTATTCTTTGTCTCTACATAGAAATCCGGACGGTTGATATCGACAGAACCAGCCGGGCGTGTTCCGAATGGAGGATTTGCAAGTATCACATCTACAAGCGTTGACGGCTCTTTCTCCAGCGAATCTTCACAGACAATCGGACTTCGGTCTGTGCCTACGCCATGCAGATATAGATTCATTGAGGCAAGTGTTACCACCAATGGAGTGTTGTCCACACCATGTAAGGCATTGTTACGCAGGAAATCCCGTTTTTCCTTACTTGCTGACTGGCCTTTCATGTAATCGTAAGCCGTCAACAGAAAACCGCCTGTTCCGCATGCCGGGTCGCAAACCGTTTCTCCTATTTGAGGAGCGATACAATCCACCATTGCTTTGATAAGTGGACGGGGAGTGAAGTATTGCCCCGCACCGCTTTTCTTGTCTTGTCCGTTCTTTTCGAGGATGCTTTCGTAGATAGCACCTTTCACATCACCGTCCATGATGAGCCATTGTTCCTCATCAATCATGGAAATGACCTTTTTCAGATAAACGGGCTTGTCAATCTTGTTTTGTGCCTTTGTATATATAGTACCAATCAGATTATCCTGTTCGCTAAGCAGTTTAAGCGTTTCTTCATACTGTCTGACTAAATCTAAGCCGTCAAGAGAAATCAGATCTGCCCACTGATAACCATCTGGGATAGCGGATTCTTCTCCAAACATTTCCACATTCTCGGCATCCATCTTCAGAAATAGAAGATAGGTGAGTTGAGTTATGTAATCGGTAAATCCAATCCCTTGCCCGGCAAGAGTGGTAGCCAGATTCCATACCTTTTTGGTGAGTGATTGCTCTGTTGTGCTATTTGTTGCCATTATTTATTATGCTGCTTTTCTTAAAACTACAAATGTATAAAGAGAACGAAGTGCATCGTCTGCTTTCTGCATATTACCAAACGCCCGTATCATTTGTGCCGCATGGGTTGCATCGTCTTCACGAATATCCCTCACAGTACAAGCACCGTTGGAGGCGATGTAGTCCACTATGCGACTTATCACTTCGCGCTGTTTATCTGTTATTTCTCGCTGGTTTTGTCCTAGCCATAGATTGAAGTACTGTTTGGAGGTAGTGACTACACTATCCAACCGTTCGATTTGCCGGAAAGCATAGCGCACAAGCTGAATGATATTTGTAAGTGCCTCGCTTTCTTCTTTGGTGGTAGAGCGTCGCACACTGTTTGGATTCAGGATGGCATACGAGTTCCAAAGTTGCTTGGATGTGAAATGATTGTTTGCCATTTTGAGCTTGTTCTCCAAATCTTTTAACATTGAATAAGTAATCGGCTCTCCTTCATTATTGTAAATGATTCGCAATGCTTCAATTTCGTCAGTGTGTTCTCTGCAAAACTCTTCGAAAGCCTCGGTCGTGTTTTGTGCTTCCTCAATAGAAAACCCTTTAGAGATAAGTGTATCTTCTCCCGGCATCAGCGTATTGACAAATCCTGCGGCAAGAATAAGCAAGTATCGTCTTGCATCTGCATGATTAGCAAGTGGGGAAACCAATCCTTTCCGCTCGTTATTTGACTCGTTTATGCTGACAAACGGTGGGAGTGTGCTATTGTCAAGTGCATCATAAATTCTGGAAGCAAGTCCCTTCATGTCATCATTAGCCAACCGGGCGAACTCATTTCTCTGCGAATTGTCTGCCTTGTTATATATTCGAGAAAGCGTTGCTGCAAGACGTTGCAAATATTCATCGGGGAGATAGCCATGACTGATTCGCTCCAATAACTCTTTAAGAGTAATTGTTTTTGTTGTCGGCTCATCTGCTGTCGTCGGTATTATCTTTTCGTGTTCAGTTACACCTACGGCATCAACCAAGTAGAAGCAATCTTTACTGAATGCATTCGGGGTGACATTGCGCAGTTGCTCGTCTCCAATGGTGCGCACGCCGCGACCTTTCATCTGTATATACAGGGGCAACGATTCCACATCGCGCATAAACATCACAACCTCCAACGGTTTTATATCCGTTCCGGTTGCAACCAATGTGCAGGTAACTGCAATACGGAAATCCTTGTCGTTGCGGAACTGGCGTATCAGTTCGTTGCTGTCACCTGCAGAATATGTGATTTTTTGTACAAATCGATTGTCGGTACGCCCGAATACCTCTTTCGCTATCTGTACGATATTAGTAGCATGAGTTTCATTGAGGGCGAATATCAATGTCTTCGGCAGATAGTCAAAGTTGGCTTCCCTTTGAGGATCATTGAACAGCTCGGTATAGACTACATCGCGATAAGTAGATAAGACTAGTTTGATCTGTGCCGGATTGATGACACTCCGGTTCAGTTCCTTACTGGTATAAGTTTTAGCCTCCTTGTTGAAGATGGTTTTTATATCTCCTGTATAGCGTGTTTCTTCTTTTACCTTTTCACCCTCCAATATGGCACCGCCATTCTCCGTTACCTGTGTTTTGATTCTATATACACGGCAGTCAACATTTACGCCGTCAACAATACTTTTTTCCAGAGTATAGTTGACTATACGGTTATTGTTGAAGAACGCCATAGTCTCTGGTACAGGTGTGGCTGTCAATCCAACGAGTCTTGCCGTATCAAAATACTCCAATACTTTCCGCCAGTTCCCATAAATGGACCGATGACATTCGTCTATGATAATCAAATCAAAATAATCATGAGGCAGGTTTGGATTAGGCGGCAAAATGATTTCTTCGGCTGGTTCATTACCTTCATCTTCGTCACCATCGTCAATAGCGTCTCCTTTTAAAAAGGAAAAGAGACGCTGAATAGTCGAAATGATCACATTACTGTCTGATGGTATGGATGAGGAACGAAGCCTGTTCACCGTAAATATAGTATTGAAAGCATCTCCGTTCTCTGTCAAGCGAAAAGTCCCGAACTCTCCTTCCGCTTGCTTACCGAGATTATTCCTGTCCACCAGAAACAGTATCCTTCTCATAGGAGTATAGGATAGCAAACGGTATGCAGCAAGACAAGCTGTATATGTTTTGCCTGCACCAGTTGCCAAAACCATCAAGGCACGGTTTTGCCCGGTACGAAAACTTTTTTCCAACTCGGTTACGGCTTCATACTGGCAATCTCGCAATCCTTTTTTTTGCAAAGTCGGAAGTCCTGCAAAATAATCACCTATCCCTAACTGTTTGACCAACTCATAGGGAGTTGGGATTGCCATTATCTGTTTGAAACATTGATCCTGCTCGCGGAAATCACAGAAATACAGCTCCTTCCCATTGGAAGTAAAAATAAAAGGCAATGGGTTCTGATATGTCTGATATATATGAGGAACGCTTTTGGCATATAATGCCGCCTGCTCACATACCTTATCGGAAAGCGCATCCACATCTTCCCTTTTGGCCTCAAGAACACCAACGGCCTTACCATTAATGAACAGGAAATAATCCGCTTCAAGATTACCCTTCAGCAATCCTTCTCTTATGGCAACAGCTGTACTGGTTGGTTCATAATCTTCCCTATTGATTACTTTCCAACCCGCCTCGGCGAACCACTGATCTATCTTTTGCCTAGCTTTTTCTTCTGGTGTCATAGTTGTTCCTATATTTCTGCATTATCAGAAGTTATACGCTAAAAAAGATAATACATGTCCACAGGACATCATTCCCGTTCATCCTTGTCTGTTATCAGATCTTTTAAGTCTACCTGAAGAATCTCTGCAATTTGCTGCAGCGTCTCCAAGTTAGGCTGGATTCTGTTGCAAGCATAGGCATTGACCATACTGAAGCTCTTATCCAGTTTTTTAGCCAACCACGTTTGGGAAATACCTTTGTCCGACAAGACCGCCTTTATCCTATTTAGCTTCATCCTTAAATGCAATTTTATTGTGCAAATATAGCGAATTATACTTGGTAATTTTATACATTTGCATCAATAAAATATGAAACAGCTAATATTATGGTAAGAAAGGAACAATCAAATATAAAGGCTATCCTTGATTCTGATTTAGAAAAATTACTAAAAAGAACAAAGCAGTACAATGCTTTTGTTGATGGCGAGTTGCGATGTGTGTATTGCGGAACAACTATAACTGTTGATAATATAAGTATAATTATTCCATCGGTAAAAGAAGGTGTTGAAATCTTAAATTTTTGTTGCGATAATCCTGTCTGCTTGGCTAAATTTAGAAACGAACATGAATGATATTGAACAATTTGTACAAAAATTAGGTTTGACTCCTTTTTGGTCCATTATCATTATTCTGCTCATTATTTGTATATGGCAATATGATAAGGTCAGAACTTTTGTGACAGATGCGTATTGTTTCATTGCAAAAACTATAGGTTGGTTAAAACGAGAAGCAACAAAAAGAAAACTTGAAGAAATATGCAATAAAGGTTTCACTTTGATTTCACAAGAAACATCAGAGTTGAATCTTCCTAATTTAAAAATTAATTGGATTGCAAAAGGTAAGCAAGATATAATATTGAATGACAAAGAGGCTATTGTGCTTTTGAAATTTAATCCCGATAACACGCAAAATATAATAAATGCAACATCAGCATATGTAAAAAAGGCAGTGCTGCCGATGTCAAAAACATATATGTCTTCTCATTTGCGGGATGCCATTGATTATACTGTTATCAGAAAATGCCTGTTAGGAATACCTGAATACCGCTTTGCTGTAAACGATTTTATTCAAAGTAGCCAAGATACTTGCATAGAAAATCAGGCTACAATTGATAAAGTCTGTACCATAGATGATGCGGGATTAATGTCAAGAATATTATTTCGCGAATACTTTGAATGGGGAAATCGAATTGCAGGACGAAACATAGACTATAAGTACCAACAAGAAGCATCAGACTTCTTAGATTTTTTATATGATATTACTGCTCGGGGGTATGATGATAATACAAAACTTCAGTATATTTCTGAAAATATAAAAGTTGGTGTTTTATTAGTCGCAAAATTAGAAACTTTTTCAGAGCAAGGAGAAGCTCCGTACATACGGCGTATAAAAGAAGGATTTGCCAAAGGAATAAGAACTTTTTATCTTTTAGCAAGAAATGAAAAATTAGATATCGTTGAAGATGTATATGCCAAATTAGTACAGACAGGTGATTACAATCTTCTTAATGGGCCTAAAGCATATAAAGATGCCCAAGGACGTGAAAATATTTGTTATTGCATTGAAATTAACAGCGATGGGAGCATGGCTCAAACATTTAATCGTATTTCTGATGCAATGGGCAAGAACATAATTCTTGAAGCTGTTGTTTATACTGTACATTCGGATAAAATATCTTGTTTAATTAATAACGTAAAAATCATTATTCCTCATAATAAAATAACAGATGTCCCAGATTTAAAGTTACATCATTACTTTCATGTAGGTATGTCTATTGAATTTATTCCAGAGGAATATGACAACCATGGAAATGTTTTAGGTAGTTTACTTCAGACAAATAGTAATCCACAAAGAATGATGGATAATAAATTTTGTGTTGGAACAGAAGTAGAGGCTATTGTCGAACAAGCATTTGATGATTGTCTTTTTTTAAGAATAAAAAATTCTGATATTAAAGCGGTTGCTTTAAGAAAAGACGTAACTTATAGTCATTACATATTTTTACACCAGCAATTTCCTATAGGGGGCGAATATTTATTTAGAATTATTGATATAGATTATATTTCTAATAGATTATATCTTAGATTATCTAATTTATGTGACCCTTGGGATAATTTGAAATATACAGAAGGTCAAAGACTTATCTGCACTGTATACCAAAAAAAAGAAAACTGTGTTATTACTGAAATAGAAGAAGGGGTAAAGGCTATTCTTCCTTTTACTGAAACAACTTGGTTTACTCCCGAATCATCTCAAATAAAACAATTTAAAAACAACTTTGAATTTGAATGTTGGATAAAAAGCATTAATAAAGACCGTCGTTTAGTAGTATTGGCAACAAAATCTACAGAGTCTCCATATTTAAATTATTATAAAGACTTAGTAAAGGAAAAATATATTGTCGAAGCACAGGTAATTGCGATTGATTCCAAAGGTTTAATATGTCTTACAAACGAAAAATATCGCATTTTCATCCCACAAAGCGAAACACACATTGGTATCAATAAATATAAGTATAAAATTAATAGTATAATCAAAGTATATATTAAAGAGGTTAGCAATGATAAACGTTCCTTTATAGGTTCACTAAAACCATTCATAAAACACCCTATGCAATGGTTTGCCGATAACTATAAACCAGGAGATATTTTATTCAATCTAAGAATCAACACAATCAATGAAAAAAGTATTCTATTTGATATTAATCGAGACAACAAACCATATTGTTTAGGGCTATTGCCTATTGGAGAGATTACCAATTTATGTCGCATAGATTCAATCGAACAGATATATAAAAATAGAGTAGAATTTCCACTTATAATCACAGAGATTGATATGGAACGGTGTATTGTGAAACTTAGCCTAAAAAAGTTACTAGCAAACAATAAAGAAAAAATAAAAATGCTTGATTACTACTCACAATACACTGCGCATATTATAGGGAAACGTAATAGCGATAGTATTTTAGTTATTGAGCAAATATGGATAGAAGGCATTTTGTTAGAATCGAACAATCGTAAAATTGGTGATAAAGTTATGGTGAGGGCCATTTCTTTAAGAAAAATCCCTGAATTTAATGAGTATTGATTTAATTGATATCAAGAATGATCTGTTATACAGAAATCAATATTGTCACCAATTGAAATCAGAAAGTAGACTAAATTATAAACTTTAGTGAAGTTATAAATAGCGGGAACTTTCTGGTATCAAATTAAAAAGAGTGATGAATATATAATTTGATAATCAGAATGATAAATAATATTATTCGGTTCAAGTGTGGAGCCGTTCGTTTATCTGATAAGAGGTTCTGACAAAACCCAAGACGAATAAACCAACACAATACCCCACACCTGCTCAGTATGGGGTGATTGGAATAATGTACACATACCGAAACAGATGATGAGTGTTGTCGTTATCCTCGTCTTGCTTGAAACTGTCAGATTTCTTATCAAGGATAAAAGCGAAACACTTTCATCAAAATATGTCTGTCGGACGAAACCGACACCACAAAACTATAAAATATTTTGTTCCGGACAACACTCGAGGGGGTATTGTCCTGCAAATTTCCAAAAACAGCCCGTTATAAATACGATTGCGGAAAAAAGAGTATTTTTGTGCACTGAAACCGACGTTTCCAATGCGTTACACGAACAAGAAAATCCTGAAAATCACCTTCCCGGTGCTGGTCTGCCTGCTGATGGAGCAGTTGATCGGACTGACAGATACGGCCTATCTGGGACGCGTCGGAGAAGCGGAGCTGGGGGCTTCGGCCCTGGCGGGTATCTTCTACCTGATGATCTTCATGCTGGGCTTCGGGTTCAGCATCGGCGCCCAGATTCTCATCGCCCGCCGCAACGGAGCCAAGGAGTATTCGCAAATCGGGCCTCTGTTCATGCAGAGCACGGCGTTTCTGCTGCTGATGGCCCTCGTGCTGTTCATCCTCTCGAAAGTCTTCGTAGCCCGCATCATGGGTACCCTGATCGAAGCTCCCGATGTACGGGAAGCCGCCGTCCGGTACCTCGACTACCGGGTTTACGGTTTCTTCTTCGCCTACGTCGGGTCGATGTTCCGGGCATTCTATGTCGGCACGACCCGCACGCGCATCCTGACGATCAACTCGATCGTCATGGTACTCACCAATGTCGTATTGAACTACCTGCTGATCTTCGGAAAATTCGGATTCCCCGAAATGGGCATCGCCGGCGCTGCGATCGCCTCTTCTATTTCGGAAGGTGTATCCGCCCTCTTCTACATACTCTACACCCGCTACCGGACCGACTGGCGCCGCTATAAATTCCGATTCACAGGATTCGACTTTTCCCTGCTGAAACAAATCCTGAGCCTTTCGGTCTGGGTGATGATCCAACAGGGCGTGGCTTTCCTCGCGTGGTTCCTCTTCTTCCTCTGCATCGAACATCTGGGCAAGCGCGACCTGGCCGCCACGAACATCGTGCGGGCCGTATCGTCGCTGATCTTCATGTTCATCAACGCTTTCGCCTCGACAACCAGCTCCCTGGTAAGCAACCTGATCGGCGCGGGTTATACCGAACAGATCATGCCCCTCTGCCGGAAGATGATCCGCCTCTGTTTCTGCTTCGTCCTCCCGCTTTGCATCCTGGCGGCCGCGATTCCTTACTGGACGCTCCGCATCTATACGGACGACGTATCTCTGATCGAATACGCCATCCCTTCGCTCTGGGTAATGCTGACGACCAACATTCCCTGCACGGCCGCCTTCATCTATCAATTCAGCGTATCGGGTACGGGCAACACCCGCACGGCCCTCACGATCGTCGCCTGCACCAGCATCGTCTATGTCGCTTATACGGCGCTGCTGGTTTACGGACTGCATGCCGACGTCGCACTTTGCTGGACCGCCGACCACGTCTATTACGGCTGCACCCTCACGGCTTCCTATCTTTATATGCGTTACGGCAACTGGCGTGCCCGCAAGATCTGACACCGGACAACACCGCTTCATAAAAAATACCTCTCCCGCCGGGGAAGAGGCATAAAAAAAGAGTATCCTTTGGGGATACTCCCGTAAGTTCCGAAAAGGGAAATTACTTGGCAGCTTCAGCAGGAGCCGGAGTTTCTGCCGGAGTCTCGCAGGCCGTTGCGCAGCTATCGGCTTTCTCGCAAGCGGCAGGCTCCTCGCAGCAAGCAGGAGTCTCTACGACCTCGGTAGCCTCAACTTCAACGGTTTCAGCCTGTTTTGCCTGTTTGCCGGCGCAGCTTACCATGGCAGCGGCAGCAACGACAATCATCAGAGATAAAACTTTCTTCATAGTTTTAATTATTAAAGGTTTTTAACGCGGCAAATATATAGATTCGGGTAGAATCTATCAAATTTTTTTCGTTATTTTTAATCTTTTGGAAAATTAACGAATCAGGTCGGCCACCGTGAGATCTTCACGCATTAGATAAGCCTCCGGAAACTGGCTGCGAATCTTGCCCAGCAACACGATCGCCTCCTCGGAAGTGACGCAATTTCCGGCAGAAACCTTGAAATAGGGATTTTCATAAACCAGATAGACCGGAATATCCGGGAATGCGGTTTCGAACGTCTGCTTGGCGGCAAGCGCATTGGCCCGGGCCTCCGCTCCGTTATCGAAGAAAATACCGATTCGATACCCTTTGAACCGGATGCGGTCGTTGCTCTGGCTCTCCCGGCTCACGACGCCCGCAGCATCCCCGTGCTCCACTACGGTAACGGCTGCCGAACCCGCAGGCTGCGACAGACGCTCCTTGAAAGAGGCGAGCGACTGGGCCGAAACGCCACCATACAATCCGAAAACAAACAGCAATGAAACGATTATCCTATACATAGTCACTATTTTCTTAAACCAGTCGGAACTTCCCGGATACACTATTCGAACGGAAACTCCTCCCGGACAAAGATAGTGAAAGGTGAGAGCAATCGTGCGGGCTTGCACGCAAAGATTGCTGAACCGAATCCTATCTTCTGCAAAGATAGTGAAAGCCGAGAAGAAAACGGCAGGAACCTGCTCCCAGTTTCCCGAAGCGTATCTCCTATCTTCGGTAAAAATAAGGAAAGGCACACGGCAAGCCGAACCTAACGTTCTGTTTTCCTCCTCCTTGCATGGCAGAGTTTGCAAGTGTTCTTGACGCATGCTTCGAGCGTCGGTCGCTTGAGCTTATCCGAGGCGCATCCTATCTTCTGCAAAGATATTCAAAAATTCGGAAAAAGGCATCCTTTCGAAAGAAACACGGCGCCGCACGGCCCCCGCCCGCAGCGTCATCCGCACTTCGACCTCCAGCCGGGCGTAATCCCCCTCCTCCAATCGCTTCCGAAGGACCATTCCGGCGGCGGCATCGGGAAAATCGAATTTCCAGCGACTGCACACCGGGCCGCGACTCCGCCCGGGAACTTCGACAGAACCCCTCAACACGGCACGTCCCAGCGAACCCGCTCCGGTGAAAAATTCCAATTCAGCCTCCTCGAGCCGCAGCGTGCGGCGGGACGCATTTTCCACGTCAAACGTCAAATCCAGACCCACCGTACCGTACTGACGCACCGCCACCTCTTCTCCGATCCGGACCTTTCGGGCCAGGGACGCGCCGCATCCGCTCAAGAGTGCGGCGAACAACACCGGCAATACGTATTTCAACAAGGTTCTCACGCGAAGGTCCTATTTTTCTCCCGTATATATCTGCGCGATTCCCAAACTCTGGGAACGGGCCCTGCAATCCTTGAATCCCGCCTCGCGCATCATCGCCATAAAACATTCCGGAGCCGGAAATTCATCCACCGAAGCAGGCAGGTACTCGTATGCCTTGCGGTCTTTGGAGATCATCCCGCCGATAGCGGGCAACAGGCGATGGCTGTAAAGACCGTACACCCTTCGGAACAACGGATTGCGAGGGGTCGAAAACTCCAGGATAACGACCTTCCCGCCGGGCTTCAGCACCCGGGCGATCTCCCGGAGCCCCGCTCCGAGATCCCCGAAATTACGCACTCCGAAAGCCACCGTCACCACGTCCACCGACGCATCCGCCACCTCCAGGCGCTCCGCATCCCCGAGCGAAAGCACCACCCGTTCGTCCAGTCCGCAGGCCGTCGCCTTCCGGCGGGCCTCCGCAAGCATATTTTCCGAAAGATCGACGCCCAATACCTGCACGCCCCGCATGCGGCGGGCCATCGCCAGCGCCAGGTCGCCCGTACCGGTCGCCACGTCGAGAATCCGCCGGGGCTGCATCCGCCGCACGATCCGCACCACATGCCGACGCCACAATTTATCGATCTGAAACGAAAGCGTGTGGTTCAACCGGTCGTACGCCGGAGCGATGCGGTCGAACATCTCGCGCACCTGTTCTTTCTTGTCCTGCTCTGTATCGTATGGTTTCATCTTTTATGTACTTTATGAATCGTAACGGATCGCCTCCACCGGTTTGACCTGTGAAATGATCGAAGCCGGAAGCATCAGCAACGTCAAAATCACGACCACGACTCCCGCATTGAGCGCCAACCACCACCCCACGCCGAACGCAACGGGCACCTCCGACAGCATATAACCCTCGGGATCGAGCGGGATCAGGTGGAAATAATATTGCAACAGACAGATTCCCAAACCGATCGCATTGCCCCACACGACCCCTCGCAAGATGAGCATCAAGGCCCGGTAGAGAAAAATCCGGCGCAGCGACGCATTGTTCATTCCCATCGTCTTCAACAGACCGATCATACGTGTACGCTCCAGCACGAGCGTCAGCAACGCGGTCGCCATGTTGAATACGGCCACGACGACCATGATGACCAGGATCACCGCAGCATTGACATCGTGCGTCTTGAGCCAGTCGAACACGGTCGGGAACCGCTCCTGCGCACTGCGGGCCGTCAGGTCCCAAAAAGCCTCCCGATCCGAATCCAGCAACATATCGTTCAGCCGGCGGGAGAAATCTTCCGCCTGCAAGAAATCCGCGAGCGTCACTTCGTAGCCCGACACCTCCTCGGACGACCAGTCGGCCAACCGCTGCACGTTTCTCAAATCGGTCATCGCCACGCTCCGGTCGAATTCGTCCATCCCGGTCGCATAGATACCCGACACCTTGAACCGGTCGCGGCGCGGACTCTTCTCCGACTCGACGAAAAGCATCTCGACCTTATCGCCGGGCGCAAGCCCCATCTCCCGGGCAACGCTCCGGGAGATCAAAATCTCCTTGGTACGAATCGAATCCCCGACACGGGGCAACTCGCCCTCGAGCTGAATGATGTCCCGAAAAAACGACCATTCGTAACCGCCGTCCACCCCCTTGAGCATCACGCCGAGAATCGCATCGGGCGTCTTGACCACGCCCCCCTTCACGGCATAGGGAGTGAGCCGTACGACCTCGCCTGCCGAGCGGATCGTTCTCTCGAGCTGTTCGCTGCGCAATACCGGCACCGACTCGATCGACCCGGCGCTTCGCAGATCGGCGACCTCGACCTGGGCCGAGAAGCCGGTGACACGATCCGTGATTTCCCGCTTGAAACCCATGATAACGGCCAAAGCCAGAATCATCACCGTCACGCTCAACGCCACCGCGACCACGGCGATACGAACCATCACACCCGGACGGTTGCCGGATCCGTTATGCGCGATTCTGCGCGCTATGAACAGTTCGAGATTCACCCTCTTCCGATTTTGCACGTATTTTTCATGCAAAGTAACATAAATTTTTCTTACTTTTGTTCGATAAACCGACCATTATGAAAAAACAAGCTTTAATTACAGGGGCCACTTCGGGCATCGGACACGCTACGGCGCTACGGCTCGCAGCCCTCGGATACGACATCATCGCCACGGGGCGCCGCGCCGAACGGCTGGCAGCGCTCAAATCCGCCATCGAAGCGCAGGGCGGCAGTTGCCGCACGCTCTGCTTCGACGTACGCAGCGAAGCCGAATGCAGGAAACACCTCGAACCGCTCGATCGGGTCGATCTGCTGCTCAACAACGCCGGGCTGGCCGCCGGACTCGAACACATCGACCAAGGCTCCACGGCCGACTGGGACGCCATGATCGACACGAACGTCAAGGGACTGCTCTACGTCACCCGCATCATCACACCCAAAATGATCGCCGCAGGCGGGGGACACGTAATCAACATCGGATCGATCGCCGGAACCGAGCCTTACGAAAACGGCGCCGTATATTGCGCGTCGAAACACGCCGTACACGCCATTTCGCAAGCCATGCGTGCCGACCTGCTGAGCCACCGCATCAAGGTCACGGAGATCCGTCCGGGCATGGTCGAAACCGAATTTTCGCTGGTGCGTTTCCACGGCGATCAAGAGCGAGCCGACAAGACCTATACCGGCGTCGAACCTTTGACCGGCGCGGATATTGCGGAAACGATCGCCTGGATCGTACAATTACCGGCCCACATGAACGTTAATGATATAGTACTGATGCCGGCTCAACAGGCCGGTGCATACTACACCTGCCGGAATACGAAATAACAACCCTGTCCGTCTTCGAAATCCGGGGCCGAATATGTCCGGAAGAATCGAAGCGCAGACACTGAAATTGAAAAATTATGCTGCTGATTTTCAACCTGCTCCAAAGCGGTTATTACACCACGGAGCCCGTAGCGTCGCGGTACGACGCCGCCACGATGGGCATGTTCGTGCTGATTATCGTGATCGGCGTAATCGGCTACATCGTGCAGGCCCGCCTGCAACACGTCTTCAAAAAATACTCCGAAGTGCCTTTCCCCGGCGGACTCACCGGTGCGGAAGTCGCCGAAAAGATGTTGCGCGACAACAAGATCCACAATGTGAAGATCACCCACGTCAGCGGACAACTGACCGACCACTTCAATCCGCAGACGATGACCGTCAATTTGAGCGACGCGGTCTATTCGAGCCGCAGCGTCGCGGCGGCAGCCGTCGCCTGCCACGAATGCGGGCACGCCATCCAGCATGCACAGGGCTACGCTCCGCTGGCGTTGCGTTCGCAGCTGGTACCCATCGTGCAGTTCTCCTCGCGTATGGCAATGTTCGTCATCATCATCGGCCTGGTGATCCTGGCCTCCACGCAGAATGAACTGCTCTGCTGGATCGGCGTGGGCATGATCGGCGTATCGGCTCTCTTCTCGATCATCACCCTGCCGGTGGAATACAACGCTTCGCAGCGGGCCCTCGCCTGGCTCCAGAGCAGCCACACGCTCGAAGGCGCACAGCTCGGACAAGCCAAGGAAGCTCTCTCGTGGGCTGCCCGCACCTACCTGGTAGCGGCCTTGAGTGCCGTAGCGTCGCTGCTCTATTACGTTTTGATGATTTTAGGACGCCGTGATTGATGGCCCCGGAAAAGGACTACACACACCGGAGCTGGATCGCCGTCACCCTGCTCATCGCCGTTCTCATCGGATTGAGCCTGATACCGCCGCAAACGCTCGGCGGGGTCAGTCTGCGCAGGGCTAACATCCTGTCCGACCTCATCTCTTTCGAAGAAGACCTCGAAAAAGCCGAAAAAGCGATCGATCTGGACGATGCGGATTTCCACATCGACCTGACGCAGGTCGCCCGCCAGATCGCCGATACGGTGCCTCAACACGCCCCGACCACCTACGAATGGAACCTCCGGGAAGAGGCGGACGATACGACCGCCCATCCCCGGCTTCCGGATTCGGTCCGGCTGTCGCCGACGCTGATCCCGATCGAAGATTTCGACACGACGGGACACAGCCGCCTCACGGCCTTCTATGAAAAACTGCAGAAAGGCGACGCTCCTGTCCGTATCGCGGTCATGGGCGACTCGTTCGTCGAAGGCGACATCCTCTCCTCGGACCTGCGTGAAAAGCTGCAGCTCCGGTTCGGCGGTTCCGGGGCCGGGTTCGCTCCGATGGCTTCGCCGCTGACCGGTTTCCGGCGCACGATCAAAACCCAGTCCAAAGGTTGGGACTCCTACAACATCATGCAACGGCGGAACACCCCCGCCGCCATCAGCGACTATTATTACATCTCGGGCTGGCTCTGCCAACCTTCGGACGGAGCCTCCGTTCGCTGGGAAGGTTCATCGGACCGGGCTTGCCTGGACAGTTGCCGCACGGCCCGGATCCTGTTCGTCAGCCGTGACGACAGCCGTATCGAAGTGACCGTCAATGATCGGGACAACCGTACGTTCGACATCGAAGGTTCGCCCGCCGTGCGACAGATCGTCGTCCATGACGACATCCGTTCGTTGAGTTTCAAGGTGCTGTCGGGTGCCGCAGAAACGATCGGCTACGGTGCAATCTTCGAATCGGCGCCCGGCGTGGTGGTGGACAACTATTCGATCCGCAGCAACAACGGACAGGCGATGTTCTGGACCTCGCCCACGGTCAATGCCCAGATCAATGAAATGCTCGGCTACGACCTGGTGATCCTGCAATACGGCCTCAACATCCTGGAACCGGGCATCCGCTCCTTCGCCAAATACGGCGAACAGATCGAGAAGATGATCGCCTACATCCGGCAGTGCTTCCCTACGGCCGCCGTATTAGTGATGAGCGTCAGCGACCGCAGCGTGAAGTCGGACTCGGGATTCGTCCCGATGGATTCGGCACCCTACATGGCTGCGGCCCAACGACAGGCCGCGCAAAACAGCGGGGCAGCCTTCTGGAGCGCCTACGACGCCATGCAATCGCTCGGCGGCATGGCGCAATTCGTGGCCAACGGCTGGGCCGGAAAGGACTACACCCACATCAATTTCGCGGGCGGTCGTCGCGTAGCCTGGGCTCTGTACGACGCCATCAACCGAGGTGCCGAACAACATCCTCCCTTCACGCCCGTTGCGCATGACAACGTCATCGACACCCGGAAAATCTCGCACCTGGAAATGATGCTGCGCCAGGCAGCCAGGCCCCGTATGCAAAAACCCTAACGCCCGGACATGATCCAGACGGTGGAAAATATCGGGGAAAAGCTGGTTTCGATGCTCACGTACGACGCATCGCAGCCGTTGATCTTCAGCAGCGGGCTGTTCCTTTTCCTCTTCGCAGGATTCCTCTTCTTCTACGGATTCACCCGCCGGGCTCCGATGGCCCGCATCGTCTATGTCATCCTCTTTTCGCTCTACTTCTATTACAAGTCGAGCGGCATCTACTTCCTGCTGCTCGTCTTCGCTTCGGTGAGCGACTACTGGATCGCCCATGCCATCTACAAAGTGCGGACGCAACGGGCGAAATACTGGCTCGTGGGATTGAGCGTATTGGTCAATCTGGGCATGTTGGGCTATTTCAAGTACACGAATTTCCTGATCGAAATCGCCAACAACCTCTTCGGACAAGGGTTCCTCAACTTCCAGAACATCTTCCTGCCGGTCGGTATTTCGTTCTTCGTGTTCCAGTCGATGAGCTATACGATCGACATCTGCCGGGGACAACTCAAACCCCTGAACAACTGGGCCGATTACCTGTTCTATCTCTCGTTCTTCCCGCAACTGGTAGCCGGCCCGATCGTCCGGGCCAAAGACTTCATTCCCCAGATCCGACAAAACCCGCTGCGGGTCACGCGCGAAATGTTCGGCATGGGCGTATTCCTGATCCTCATCGGCTTATTCAAAAAAGCCGTCATTTCGGACTATATCTCACTCAACTTCGTCGATCGTATCTTCGACGAGCCGCTGCTCTACTCCGGGTTCGAATGCCTGATGGGAATCTACGGCTACGCCCTGCAAATCTATTGTGACTTCTCGGGTTACTCGGATATGGCCATCGGCATCGCCCTGCTGCTGGGCTTCCGCTTTCCGAAGAACTTCGACGCCCCCTACAAGTCGGCCACGATCACCGAATTCTGGCGCCGGTGGCACATCTCGCTCTCCACGTGGCTGCGCGATTACCTCTATATCTCGCTGGGCGGCAACCGCAAGGGGCGTATCCGCACCTATTTCAACCTGCTCGTCACCATGCTGCTCGGCGGTCTGTGGCACGGGGCGGCCGTGCGCTTCATCCTCTGGGGAGCGCTGCACGGCATAGCGCTGGCCCTGCACAAGCTCTGGCTGAGCGTCGTTCCCGGCTCCAAAGCCACAGGAGCCGAAATGCGGTGGTTCTGGCGTATTCCGGGCATTTTCTTCACCTTCAATCTGGTCTGCTTCGGATGGCTGATGTTCCGTGCCGAATCGATGAAAACCGTGCAGCTGATGCTCCACCAAATTTTCACGAACTTCAATCCTTCGGTCATCCCCCAGGTGCTCGAAGGTTATGCCGGCATCTTCCTGCTCGTCGGCATCGGCTACCTGCTGCACATGCTTCCCGACCGCTGCGACCGCTGGGCGCAACGATTCGTCACCTCCCTGCCGACGGTCGTACAGGTTCTCCTGGCCGCGTGCGTCATCTGGCTGGTGATGCAGGTCAAGTCGAGCGATATCCAGCCTTTCATCTACTTCCAATTCTAAACGACCTATGCACTCCTGCGACGAATCCCTGTTTCTGGCTCTCAATTTCGACGGCGGTCCCTGCCTGGACCGGATCATGACCCTCATCTCGGGCATGGCGATCTGGATTCCCTTTTACCTGCTGATACTCTGGCTGGTCTGCCGGCGCTACGGATGGCGCAACACGCTGCTTTTCCTCGCGGCGCTGGCTCTCGCCCTGGTGCTCTCGGACATGCTCTGCGGCATCTTCAAGCACTCGGGTCCCCTGAAACACCTTTGGGCCGATTTTCCTCCCCGCTGGCGCCCGATGTTCTCTCCGGCCCTCGAAGGACTCGACATTCCGGCCGACTCGCTCTTCGCCTGGCGGCATGCCGGGCTCCCCACACCGAACAGCCTCGTACACGTTCCCGCCGGAGCCGTCGCCGGGAAATACGGCACCGTATCCTCCCACGCCGCGACGATCGCCGTACTCGCCTGCACGACGATCCGCCGGCGGTGGTTCACCCTGCTGATGGTGCTCTGTACCGCGGCGATCTGCTACTCGCGCATCTACCTGGCCAAACACTTCCCCGTCGATCTGTTGCTCGGCACCGGCGTAGGCATCCTGACGGGTCTTTTCATGCTCTGGCTCTATAAAAAATCGGGAAGAGGCTTTTTCAAGCCCCTCGATCCGAGCGGGAAGCAACAGGCTGAATAGCTCCCGACAAACCGACACCGCTGATCCGGCCGCTCCGGTCGGCACCCCGAAAGACACAGCGCCCTGCCACCTCTCCGATGGCAGGGCGTTTCCGGTTCTTCGTTCGAAATCAGCCCCGGCTCCTTTTCAATAACGGCACCAATCGCACCAAGCAAAAGAGCGCCGCCAACAATGCGATCGCACCCCCGGCATAACCGATCCGGGCAATCGAAGCGTGCGTACAGACGAATCCTCCTACGAGTGCCCCGGCACCGATTCCGACGTTGTAAATCCCCGAATAGACGGACATGGCGATCGCCGTCGCCTCGGGAGCCAGACGAATGATCTCCGACTGGAAAACCAAGTTGAAAATCGTAATGGCCAACCCCCAGCAGATACACAGGGCGACAACCGGGAAGTGCCCGAAAGCCGAAAGGCGCAGCAACAGCAGGAAAAACGCAATACCCACGACGGCAAACCGCATGAAGGCGTAGGGACGTTTTTCATAATCGCGCGAAAACCATAGGCTTCCGACGATCCCCACCAATCCGAACGCCGTCAGCACCCAAGTTATCCAGTCGTTGTCCAGCCCGGCCACCTGTGCCAGGAACGGTTCGATGTAACTGTACCCCGTATAGTGGCCCGTTACCATGAGAACGGTCAGCACATAGACGCCCACGAGGGCGGGGTTTCCCAGCAGGGAAGGCACCTTGCGCAGCGAAATGGTGTCGCGGCTCGGGACCCGGGGAAAGATCGCCGCCAGAAACAGCCAAACGGCCGCCGCGACCGCAGCAATGAAGAAGAAGGTCGTCCGCCACCCCACGTAAAGTCCGATCACGCGGCCCAGCGGCAGACCGACGATCATGGCGATCGACGTTCCCGTGATAATCAATCCCAATGCGGCCGATTGCGCCCCCTTCGGTGCGACGCGAACCGCCAGCGGCGAAACGATCGACCAGAACACCGCATGCGCACAAGCCACACCGATCCGCGAAGCCATCAGCATCGCATAGGAAGACGAAAGTCCCGACAACACGTGGCTCGCAATGAAAAGTCCCAGCACCCCGAGCATCAGCCGCCGACACTCCATCCTCGCTACCGCGAGCATCAACGGCAGCGAAACCAGCGCCACGACCCAGGCATAGACCGTAATCAACAATCCGGCCCGAGCCTCGGTAATCCCGAAATCGGCCGCGATGTCGCTCAACAGGCCGATGGGAATAAACTCCGACGTATTGAACACGAAAGTACAACACATCAGCACGATAACCGGCAGCCACTCCCGCAGGGCGATACGGCCGCGGGTCCATCCGTTTCTCTTCAGCATAGTCAATTACTCAAAGCAGTCAATACTGAAAAATACCGGGTGTCGCCCGGGCAAAGCCCCGCCGCTCACGGATCCTGTCTGCGGGTTCGTCCCGGCCGCAGCAACAGACGGCCACAAACGCATATCGGATCGCTCCGGAGCAAAACTGCGCCACCCTGTTCGGACAGAATCCGATCCGCCCCCCGCAAAGGAGATTCAGGAACCGTCCGATGCGGATAGTACATCCGGCGCATACTTTTTCAGCGGGGCAAAAATAACCGATATTTTGCCGTTTTGTCCGTCCCGTCCCGATTTTCTCGTCCGGCAGGTTCCGAAACTTCCGGGTTTCACCCGTTTCAAATCCGAAAAACGAGGGACGCATCCTTGCAGAATGCGTCCCTCCCCGAAACAGTTATCACTCCAAACTCAGAATCCCCACTCTTCGGGCACGGGGATCCGTGTCTTCACCTCTTCGGGAACATCGGGGAAGAAGGTCATGCCCATCTTCTCCTCGATGAAGCTGACCGGCACGGCGAGGCGGCGCAATTCGGCACGTGCGCTGGTTTCCGGACTTTCAGTAAAAGTTTCGATCCAGAAACCGACGGCCTGCAATTCATCGGCGGTGCACTCCTGAATCCGTTTACCCGTGCTGCCCGACTTCGTACGCAACGCCATCTTGAACTGATGGGTCGGCATCGTACAGAGTTTCTGCGCCGGGTCCGGCTCGGCCTGATTGGAGTCCGAAGAGTCGTACTCCTGCCAGTAATCATGCTCGTAGTAACAGCCCGCCACCACGAAAAGCGTATCGGAAACGATGTTCATATTTTGCACGCCGTCGTCGGCTACAATATCGTTTTCGCTGTTCCGCGTCCCGGCAAAGAGCGCCTCGACATACCCCCAGACTGTTCCGAACGTACCGGCTTTGGCACTCGGCTGCGGAGCGATGTTGGTCGGATAGAACGTCTGCATGTTGATCTGCTGGTTCGCACCGCCGCGTTCGCTCGACATGCAGAGATGTCCCTTCCCCCAATATCCCGACCGCTGGAGATAAGCCATCGTATTGCTCGTCCAATACTGATAGGGATCCGAACCAGAGGGACCGTCCTTGCGGTAAATCTTCGACTGATACGCCGCATCGAGCGACGGATCCGCCGTCCACGGATCGGGATCCGTACGTCCGAAGCCGCCCTCGCGGTAGCAGGCATGCATCGGATAGGCGACCCAAATCGGGTTATGGCGCCGCGTATCGTAACAATAGGAGTAATTCCGCACGGTTTTCCGCGTATTGACGGTCTGCGTCCAATGCGTAAAGAAGGCATAATCGCCCGAAACGACAGCCTGGGACGAAGTCGGAGCGGTCCAATTGGAAGGCAGCTCGGGGAACCGGTAGTCGCCGCCGTCCAAATCGACCGTCTGTCCGCCCGGCCCGGTCGTGAGCTTCAAGTCGTCGAAATTGACGCCGTAGCTCTGCGAACCTTGCGGCGTAAAGCGGATGAAGAGCCGCTGTACGGGAACAGCCAGGGTAAAATCGACGGAGATCTGTTCCCAGATATTATAAGCCCTCGATCCGGTATAATCGATCCGCTGCCAATAGGAGCCGTCACCGCTCAACTCGATCAGACAGTCGGCCGCCGTGAACGAAGCGCCCAAAGAGAGGGTCAGATCGACCTGGTCGGGCGTAAGCGCGATGTCATTCACGATGAAATACGGACCGTTG
>OHDH01000377.1_pt1 | contig 23272 bp, 21 predicted proteins | sample 1566921 | NCBI WGS metagenome assembly OHDH01 (sample SAMEA3879585, study PRJEB24766) | human gut metagenome | biome: human-associated habitat; feature: feces | place: USA | collected 1985/1987
CCTGCTGGATGATGCTGATCATTGCCAGACCGCCGCCAAAAGAAAAAAGCCCGATTTTGAAAAAGACAGTGAATAATTCCCAGTACAGCATCATTTCGCAGCCCTCCCCAGATATTTAGTGGCAACGTAACCAAGCAGCGAAGCCAGCAGCACGATCACGGCTATATCAAGATGGAAAAAATAAATGCCCAGCAGTGCAATGGCCAGAATGAACCAGCCGAAATTGTTTTTGATGGAATAAGGGATCAATTTCAGGGTCGCGGCGATCAGTAAAGCAGTGATAGCGGAATTGACGCCGTCAAAAAATTTCAGGATATGGGGGTGCTGGTCAAAGCCGCTGGCCGTGAAGAGCGTAACGATGACGAAAATAATGACGAAGGAAGGCAGCACCACGCCGATAGTCGCTATCAGAGAACCTTTCAGTCCACCCAGTCTGTAGCCAAGAAAGGTGGAAGCATTGACGGCGATGACGCCGGGCAATGACTGCGAGAGCGCCAGCACATCAGTAATATCTTCATTGCCGATCCATTTTTGCTTTTCCACAAATTCGTCGCGGATCAGCGGGATCATGGCCGGGCCGCCGCCGATAGTGAACAGTCCGATCTTAACGAAAACAAGAAACATATGCAGATAACGCGGGTGCTTAGTGTCCATAATGGCCGCCTCTTTTCAGTCTGATAAATGGTGATACTTTAATTATCGGCTATCTGCCTCAGGATTACAAGCCCGGTTGAGATTGGCAGCAGCGCTGTCTGTGGCTTTTAAACCAAGATATAGTATGAAAAGTAAAATCAATACCAGATATAGAGAAAAACTGCGCACGCTATGACGCTAACGAATAACGGCAGTCTAAAAAGGCATAAAATAAACCCTCCGCAGTTTCAGCGGAGGGTCTGCAGTTAAATTAAAGATGTTTTTTTTCGATCAATACGCCTACAGAAGTCCGCCATTTTAAAATAATGGCGATGATAAGGCTGACAACAAAGCAGGCGGAGAAGAAATACAGGGTAATGGAATAGCTGTTGGTCGTTTCACGGATCCAGGACAGCAGGAGCGGACCGGCGATACCTGCCATACCCCAGGCAGTCAGGATCTTGCCGTGGATCGCGCTGAGTTCTTTAGTGCCAAACAGATCGCTGAGGAAAGCAGGCATACAGGAGAAGCCGCCGCCGTAACAGGAAATGATGACAAAGACGATCAGCTGGAAGATAAAGGCGCTGCTTGTTTCTGCCAGCGAATAAAAAGCAATGATCTGGATCAGGAAAAAGACTACGTAAACAGTGCTGCGACCGATATAGTCGGAAATAGTCGACCAGAAGATACGTCCCAGACCGTTGATCAGACCGATAATGCCGACCATGGAGGCAGCCGCCATCGGCGTCATTTTTACTACTTCCTGCGCCATGGGCGAGGCTACGGCCAAAAGACCGATGCCGCAGGTGATGTTGGTAAAGAAGATCCACCAGAGGGCGTAAAACTGCCAGGTCTTGCGTGCTTCTTTAGAAGTGAACTGGGTATCCGGCAGCATGCTTTTGACATTGCTGCTGGCCGGGCCGCCGTTACTGGCTTTAGGCGGTTCCAGATATAAAGCCGACGCGGCCATGATGACCATGTACGCGCAGCCGAGGATGATAAAGTTTTGTACCAGGCCGTATTTAGCGACTAAGATCTGCATCAGCGGGCCGGCGATCAGGCTGGCAAAGCCGAAGCCCATGATAGCAAGGCCAGTGGCAAAGCCCCGATTGTTGGGGAACCATTTGACCAGCGTGGAAACAGGGGTGATATAACCTGTGCCCAGGCCGATGCCGCCGATCACGCCGTAACAGATATACAGCAGTGTCAGACTGTGCAGATGCAGCGCCAGCGCCGTACCGAACATGCCCAGACCAAAAAAGCAGGTCGAGGTGAGACCGCTTTTACGCGGGCCGTATTTTTCTACATAATCGCCTAAAAATCCCGCCGACAGGCCGAGAAATAAGATCGCGATCGAAAAAGTCCAGGTCGTTTCCTTCAGGGTAAAACCCATAGCCTGCATGATGGGCTTGGTCAGTACGCTCCAGGCGTAAACACTGCCGATACAGATATGGATGCCGATAGCCGACAAAGCAATGAGCCATCTGTTTTTCATAGGTAAACATCTCCTTTTCACACTAGAAAAATCCGAGAGCCCTGTTCCGGAAAATAAAAAAACCATCCGGGATCAGTACTCTCTGCCCAGACGGTCGGCTGTTTCTATGGCTTCGCAGTACACGTGGTTGATTCCACTTTATCCGTCAGTCCTGCGAGGTCTATTTGATTTATGTATTAATTATAGCAAGCTATGCGAGATTGTCAAGCGAGGAAAAATAAAAAATCCGGCAGTGCAAAAGCAGTGCCTGTTCAGCTTATTTACTACTGACTGCAAATAACGTATAATAAAATTAATATAAAGATGTGAATTATTTTATAAAAATTCGGGAGGAACTAGCATGTATTTAGCTGACGAACACAAGATCTGGGTCTGTAAGGGCGAGGAGAAGATCTGTATGCTGCCCCAAATGGCCAATCGTCACGGGTTGATCGCCGGAGCGACAGGCACGGGTAAGACAGGTACTGGCCGAATCCTTCAGCGAGATGGGTGTGCCGGTATTTCTGGCCGATATCAAAGGTGACGTTTCCGGGATGTGCAAAGCCGGTGAAAGCAGCGAAGGCTTTCAGAAACGTCTGCATAAATTAGGTCTGGAAAATTTTGAATTTAAAGGCTTTCCCGTACGTTTTTTTGATGTTTTCGGTAAAAAGGGCCATCCTGTCCGGACGACTATTTCCGAGATGGGCCCCGACCTGCTGAGCCGGCTGCTGGAGCTGAACGCTACCCAGAGCGGCATCATGACGATCATCTTTAAGATCGCCGACGACCAGGGACTGCTGCTGCTGGACCTGAAGGACCTGCGTTCGATGGTACAGTATGTGGGCGACAATGCGGCGCAGTTTAAAACAACTTATGGCAATGTTTCGGCGCAGAGCGTCGGCGCTATCCAGCGGGCCCTGCTGCGTTTGGAAGAACAGGGCGGCGACGTCTTTTTCGGCGAACCGGCGCTGGATATTCGTGACTGGCTGGCAACTGCCGATGACGGGCGCGGTTATATCAATCTGCTGCATTGCGTAGAGCTGTTCCAGAATCCGCTTTTATATTCTACCTTCCTGCTGTGGATGCTGTCGGAACTGTATGAGCTGCTACCGGAAGCAGGTGATCTGGAAAAACCGAAGATCGTCTTTTTCTTTGACGAAGCGCATCTGATCTTTAAAGACGCGCCGAAATCACTGCTGGATAAAGTGGAGCAGATCGTGCGTCTGATCCGTTCCAAAGGCGTCGGTATTTATTTTATCACGCAGCAGCCGTCGGATATCCCCGATACGGTGCTGTCGCAGCTGGGCAACAAATTGCAGCACGCGCTGCGCGCCTATACGCCAAAAGACCAGAAGGGCCTGAAGGCCGCGGCGCAGGCCTTTCGGGCCAACCCTGACCTGGACGCAGTCAAAGTGCTGCCGGAGCTGGGAACAGGTGAAGTTTTAGTGTCGCTGCTGGATGCCGACGGAGTACCGTCAATGGTGCAGCGTGCTTATGTCATGCCGCCCCGCAGCTATCTGGGCGTAGCCGACGATGCCCTGCGCAATCAGCTGATCGCCGCCAGCCCGCTGTATGGTAAATATGCTGCAGCGGTCGACAGAGAGTCGGCTTACGAAATACTGATGGCCAAAGCGCGGCAGGATGCGGAAGCCGCCGCCAAAGCGCAGGAAGAAGCAGAGCTGCAGAAGGAACTGCGCAGCCGCAGCACGTCAGCGAAAAAGGGACCGCCGACGGTCGCTGAGAAGCTGCTCAATAAAACGATGACGCGTATGGAAAATAAAGCTGTGGACACTATCGTCCGCGGTATTTTCAATCAGATGAAAAAATGGTTCTGAAGGTACTGAAAATGAAAAAACTTTTTGCAGTCTTACTGGCTGTATTATTTACGGCCGGCGTTCTGCTCGGCTGCGGCAAAGCGCCGTCTACAGAACTGAATCAGGCCAAACAACAGGCCGTTGAACAGGTGACCAAAGCGGCCCAAAAGGGACTGGACAAGCTGCAGGATACGCAGCAGGTACCTGTTAAAGTGGAAGAAGGGCGTGCTTATACAGGTAAAGCGGAGGTAGCCTTATATATCCATACATTCCATAAACTGCCGGGTAATTTTATTACCAAGCGCGAGGCTGAACGCCTGGGCTGGAAACGTAAAGGCACGCTAGACGAAGTGGCGCCCGGCAAAAGTATCGGCGGCGACAGGTATGGCAATTATGAAGGGCGGCTGCCGCAGAAGGAAGGCCGCAGCTGGAAGGAATGTGACATCGGTTATCAGGGCGGCAGCCGTGATGCCAGACGGATCGTTTATTCCAATGACGGGCTGGTCTATTATACGGACGATCATTATCAAAGCTTTACAAGATTATATTAAGGAGGCAGCTGATGAAAACGGTAACTTTGGCACTGGCAAAGATGCGGTCGGTCAGACAGCTGCATCATTACCTGCGTGCGGAGCTCGATCTGCCGGAGTATTACGGAGAGAATCTGGACGCGCTTTATGATTGTTTGACGGAAGTCTGCGAGCCTGTTATACTAAAAATACCGCAGGCGGTAGCCGCAGGTTCGGAATTAGGGTGGTATGGCGCAAGGCTGCTTGCAGTGGTGCAGGATGCTGCCGCTGTCAATCCTAATCTCCAGGTAGAGCTTATTTAAAATATATGCAGTCTGCTCCAAGCGGCAGGCTGCTTTTATTCTGTTTTACAGAGGGCGAAAAGTATGATTTTAAGTGTAGAAAATCTGTCGCACAGCTATGGCGTCAGAACTTTGTTTCAAAATGTAACTTTTAATATTGAAATGGGCGATAAGATCGGTATCATCGGCATCAACGGCACCGGTAAAAGCACGCTGCTGCGTGATATCGCCCGCGGCGAAGCCGGCGAAAGCGGCAGGATCACGGCCAATGGCAGCTGCGTGATCGAATATCTGCCGCAGAATCCCGACTATGACCCGCAGGCGACGGTATTAGAGCAGGTTTTTCAGGGCGATTCACCGCAGCTTGACCTGCTGCGCCGTTACGAACGGGCCGCCGCGCTGGCAGCAGCTGAACCTGAAAGCAGCACTCGGCAGCGGCAGCTGCTGGAACTGCAGCAGCAGATGGACAGCGCCTATGCCTGGCAGCTGGAAAGCGAGGCTAAAGCAGTGCTGGACCAGCTGGGGATCAGTGATTTCCAGCAGCCGATGGCAGAGCTTTCGGGTGGTCAGCGTAAACGGGTAGCGCTGGCCGGGGTTTTAGTACGCCCGTCCGACCTGTTGATTTTGGACGAGCCGACCAACCATATGGATAATGCGACCGTAGCCTGGCTAGAGCAGCTGCTTTTGAAGCGCAAAGGCGCGCTGCTGATGGTTACCCATGACCGCTATTTTTTTGACAGAGTTGTCAACCGTACGTTGGAACTGGATGGCGGACAATGCTATTTATATACGGGCAATTACAGCCTGTTCTTGCAAAAGCGTGAGGAACGGCGTCAGTCAGAGCAGACGGTGGCCCAGCGCCTGCGCAATATTTATAAACGCGAGCTGGCCTGGATCAGCCGCGGCGCGGAAGCGCGGCGTACTAAAAGCAAGGAACGCATCGAGCGTTTTAATGAGCTGGAACAGGAAGTAAAAAGTATTTCCAATCAAAGCGAGCTGGAAATGTCCTCGGCCGGCAGCCGTTTGGGTAAGACCGTAGTCGAGTGCGAGCATTTGGGGCTTGATTACAACGGCGTCACCTATATCAAAGATTTCAGCTATGTGCTGCTGCGTAACGACCGTGTCGGTATCGTGGGGCCCAACGGCAGCGGCAAGACCACGTTGATGGATATTCTGGCCGGCAAGCTGACGTCTGACCGTGGCAGTGTTCAGATCGGTCAGACCGTAAAGATCGGTTACTTTTCGCAGCACAGCGAGTTCCCAGACAGTGAGCAGCGAGTGCTGGAATATATCCGCGACGTGAGCGACCATATCGAAACGCAGGACGGGACCAGGATCACGGCGGCGCAGATGCTGGAACGCTTCTTATTTCCCGCTGAACTGCAATGGGTGCCGGTCAATAAACTGTCAGGCGGCGAAAAACGGCGCCTGTATCTGCTGCGGGTACTAATGGGCGCACCCAACGTACTGCTTTTGGACGAACCGACCAACGATCTTGATATCCCGACGTTATCGGTGCTGGAGGACTATCTGGACAGCTTTAACGGCGCCGTTATCGCCGTTTCTCATGACCGGTACTTTCTGGACCGTTTTGCTGCAAAAATCTTCGCCTTTATGGGCGGCGGTGAGATCAGACAGTTTATCGGCGATTACAGTAAATACGAAGCGGCTGCCGCAGCGGCTAAGGCAGCGGCGCCTAAAATTGCCAAAGCGGCTGTAACTGCCGCTAAAACAGAAAATACTGCCGGCAAGTCCAGACCGCAGAAGATGACTTATAAAGAAAAACTGGAATTTGAGCAGATCGAAACGACTATCGCCGGCGTTGAAGCTGAACTGAAAATGCTGGCGCAGGAAATCAACAGCGCCGGCAGCGATTTTGTGAAGCTGGGCGAGCTTACCAAACAGCAGCAGGACGCTGAGCAGCGGCTGGAACAGCTTGTGGAACGCTGGGCCTATCTTACGGAGCTGGCTGAGGCGGGCGGCGTTTCCTGATCTGTGCCTCTATAGAAAGGGAGAGCTATGTTAGTAGACGAAAATTTTAAACAACGCCTGCGGCGGCTTTTTTCAGTGATGATCCCGATCCTGATCACCCAGACGGCGATCATGGCCATGAATTTTTTTGATTCTTCCATGTCGGGCCATGCGGGTGCGGTCGATCTGGCCGGTACGTCCATCGGCGGTAATATCTGGATGCCGATCTTTGTCGGCACTAACGGCGTTTTACTGGGTGCCATGCCGATCGTCGCCCATCTTTTAGGGGGCGGTAAACGCGGGGACATCGGTAAAGTTATCCGGCATACGATTTTTCTGGCGTTAGCTTTTTCAGCTGTCATTATTTTAATGGGAGTTTTGTTTTTAGATACCCTGCTGACGCACCTGCATTTAGAAGCGCAGGTGCATTATATCGCCAAAATGTATATGGCGGCCGTGGCTGTAGGCGTAGTGCCGTTCTTTATGTCTACCTCGCTGCGGGCGCTGATCGATACTTTAGGTCATACTGGCATCACCATGAAGATCTATCTGCTGGCACTGCCAGTCAATGCTTTTTTGAACTACTGCTTTATTTTCGGCAAGCTGGGGCTGCCGCGGCTGGGCGGTATTGGCGCCGGTGTGGCGACTGGCATCACCTACTGGCTGGAATTTGCCATCTTTGTCTGGATCGTGCACAAGCTGCCTGCTTTTGCTGATTTCAGGATCTTTAAAGACCGCTTCCGCCTGGATTTTAAACAACTGCGGGAAAATCTCAGCATCGGGGTGCCGATCGGTCTGGCCATGTTTATGGAAGCCAGCATTTTCGGCGTCGTGGCGCTGTTCATCGCCAAATTCGGCACGGTCATCATTGCGGCGCACCAGGCGGCGCTGGGCTTCACTTCGCTGCTGTATATGGTGCCGCTCAGTTTTTCTATGGCGCTGACGATCTTAGTCGGTGTCGAAGCGGGGGCCAGACGTTTTGAAGAAGCCAAAAAAATCAGCCGGATGGGCATTGCCGTCAATATGAGCATCGCCGTCTTTTTAACGATCCTTGTTTATACCAACAGGCCGCAGATCGCCCTGCTTTATACCACTGATCCCGTCATTATCGAAAAGGTGGTGGGCTTTTTGTTCTATGCGATCTTCTTCCAGCTGTTTGACGCAACGGCAGCACCGATCCAGGGTATCCTGCGCGGCTATAAGGATGTGAAGGCGACCTTTTATTCCGGCTTTTTCGCCTATTGGGCAGTATGTCTGCCGCTGGGCTGTTTCCTCGATTTTGTGCTGGATCATGGCCCGGCCGCCTACTGGCAGAGCCTGGATATAGGTTTGTTCTTCTCGGCGGTTTTTTTAACGCTGCGGATGTTCTGGCTGCAGCGTAAGCTGGAGCGTGAACAGCAGTTACAGTAAATGGTAAGTAAAGCAGGACAACACATAAAAATACTGCATCTGCTTCAGCAGATGCAGTATTTTTATGCTTATTTTTCGTTGACGATCAGCGCCATGACCAGCAGGTCGTCGTCGCCGATGTTTTCGATACTGTGACTCTCGCCCTCCGGACAGAAGGTAACGTCGCCGGGGTGCAGCGTGCTTTCGCTGCCGTTGTAGTTATAAAGGCCGGTGCCCTGTAAAACGTACATGGTTTCGCTGGTGCCTTCGTGTTTATGGAAACCCAGCGAGCAGCCCGGTTTCAAGACTACACGGGCATAAACGGCGATCTTGCCGCCGTACACCTTTTCATCGACGATGTGCTCCATAATAGTATTGCCCTTGCCGCCTGCCCGGCGTTCAAAAATATCTGTTTTTCTGTCTGTGACGATCATTGTGAGCCCCTCTTTCTCTTAATAATAGCGTTTGCTGGATAAATTCCGCAGCCAGGCAGTAAATTCCTGCAAAAAAATTTTAAAAAAATCAATTTTACCTCTTTACAAATTTAGCAGACTAAAGTATAATCATAAACATAGCAGGAAAACAACACTTTAGAGGGGGATGGATGATGAAGAAATTTTTACTTTTAGCAATGACGCTGCTGATGGCGTTATCTTTGGTGGCCGGCTGCGGCAGCAGCGGTCCGAAAAAAATGGTTATCGGTCTGGACGACAACTTTGCACCGATGGGCTTCCGTAATGAGAAGAACGAGATCGTTGGTTTTGATATCGATCTGGCCAAAGAAGCCTGCAAACGTGCCGGCATGGAAGTGGAATTCAAACCGATCGACTGGGCTTCCAAAGAAGCCGAAATGAAAGGCAAACGCGTCGACGCGATCTGGAACTGCTTTACAGTCAATCCTGAACGTCAGGAAGCGTATACCCTTTCCAAACCTTATATGGTCAACGCGCAGCTGGTAGTCGTGCCCAAAGGCTCTGCTATTACCAAGATCGCCGACCTGAAAGGCAAAGTGCTGGCAGTGCAGGACGACAGTACCGGTTCTTATCTGGTAGATAAAAATGACGCATTGAGGACTTCGCTGAAGGATTACAGAAAGTATCCTGATTTTGCCGCCGTTTATATGGATATGGACGCCGGCCGTATCGACGCTATGGTCGTTGACGCTGTTCTGGCCCGTTATTACATGGTCAAACACCCCGATAAATACGTAGTGCTGGACGAAAATATGGGCGACGAAGTGGTTGCTGTAGCCTTCCGCAAAGATGACAAAGAATACAGTGAAAAGATCAACAAGGCGCTGGACGAAATGAAAAAAGACGGCACCATGAAAAAGATTTCCGAACAATGGATGGGCGTTGACATCACTAAATATTAATAAGCTCCGGGCCGGTGGCATGAGCTGTCGGCCCTTTTCCTCTATTTATTTTGCATACAGATACGGAGACTCATCATGGACTATATTATTTCCATCCTGCCGCAGATGTGGCTGGGGACGATCGAAACTTTAAAACTGTTTTTTATTACGATCATTTTATCGATACCTTTGGGTATCCTGCTGGCGCTGGCCAGGGTGTCTTCCCTGAGCAGTCTGCGCAGCGCGGTCGGCGTCTATGTCTGGCTGCTGCGCGGCACGCCGTTGATGCTGCAGCTTTTGTTTGTTTATTACGGGCTGCCCTTTATTCCCGGTATCGGGATTAGGCTGGATGATTTTCAGGCCGCTATTTTTGCTTTTGTGCTGAATTACGCCGCCTACTTCTGCGAGATCTTCCGCGCCGGGATCCAGGCGATTCCCAAAGGACAGTATGAAGCGGCCCGCACCCTGGGCATGAATTATGTGCAGACCATGCGCCGCATCGTCCTGCCGCAGGTGTTCCGCATCATTCTGCCGCCGGTCAGCAATGAAACGATCACACTGGTCAAGGATACTTCCCTGATCTATGTGCTGGCCATGAACGATCTGCTGCGGACGACCCGTAATCTGGTGCAGCGCGATTTCAGCATCACGCCGTTTTTAGTGGCAGGCGTGTTTTATCTGCTGATGACGCTGGTACTGACCTACGGATTTGATAAACTGGAAAAAAGATTTTCGAAGTACGATTGACGGGAGTAAGCCATGAAAAAAATCGAAGCGCGTAATATTCATAAAAGTTTTCAGGAACTGGACGTTCTGCAGGGCATCGACCTTGATGTCGAGGAAGGCGAGGTCATTGCCGTCATCGGCCCCAGCGGCAGCGGTAAAAGCACGCTGCTGCGCTGTTTGAACAAGCTGGAAACGATCAACAAAGGCACGATCATTATCGACGGTGAAACGCTGGCAGAGACCAACAGCGCCGGCGAAGTGATCTATGCGCCTGGTGACGAAAGCCGCCGCATCGCCTGCAAAATGGGCATGGTCTTCCAGCAGTTCAATCTGTTCCCGCATATGACGGTATTGCAGAATCTGATCGAAGCGCCGGTGCAGGTGCAAAAGCGTGAACGGGCAGAGGTCATCGAAGAAGCAAAGATCCTTTTAGGCAAGGTCGGATTGTCCGAAAAAGCGGACGTTTATCCGCGTAAGCTTTCTGGCGGGCAGCAGCAGCGAGTGGCGATCGCCCGTGCTTTGGCCATGAAGCCGTCGATCATGCTTTTTGACGAACCGACGTCTTCACTGGACCCGGAACTGACCGGCGAGGTGCTGCGTACCATGCGTGAGCTGGCCGAAGAAAAAATGACTATGGTGGTCGTGACCCACGAAATGGGCTTTGCCCGTGAAGTGGCGACCAAGGTTATTTTTATGGCCGATGGCAAAGTGCAGGAACAGGGACGGCCGGAGGATATTTTTACCAATCCGCAAAATGAACGGTTGCAGGCATTTTTACAGACGGTGTTAAAATAATTGTGCTAAAATAAGAACAGCGCCTTTTGGCGCTGTTTTCGCTATTTGAAATAAATGGAGGTGTCAAGGATGATTGTCAATATTTTATTGTTCAATGATTTTGAAACTTTAGATGTTTTCGGACCAGTAGAAGTTTTAGGCAGAGTTGCCGGTTATGAACTGAAATATGTATCCTGGAGCGGCGGAATTGTTAAAAGCCGGCAGGGTACAATGATTTTGACTGGGAACTTGAATGATATGGATAAAAATGGTATTTTACTTGTACCGGGTGGTCAGGGAACAAGACCATTGGTACAGGAGACGGAATTTATTGCGGACCTGCGTGAAGCAGCTGCCGCTTCATGCTGGTGTCTGACTGTATGTACTGGTGCTGCATTGCTTGCCGTAACAGGTTTGCTGGATGGGTTACAGGCCACTTCTAATAAAAAGGCTTTTTCCTGGGTTGTTTCAGTAAACGAAGCAGTTAATTGGCAGCCAAAGGCACGTTGGTGTGTGGCTGGGAAATATTATACCGCTTCGGGAGTTTCTGCCGGCATTGATATGGCACTGGGATTTGTTGCTGATAGATTTGGTAATTCAGTTGCCGAAAGTATTGCTGAAAATATAGAATATATTTGGCATGATAAAAAACAGGAGGATCCATTTGCAGTAAAAGCCTAAAGGTTATAGGATGAAGGAGTGTTGTGGGATGAAAAGCAAAAATATCAATCAGCTGGTGGTAGCCGGGGTCTTGTGCGGCATTGGTATCGTAGTGCCGATGCTGATGCCTAAAATAGTGATCGGGCCGATGTCTTTTACGCTGGCCAGTCACGTGGCTATCTTTATGGCGATGTTTATCTCGCCGAAGCTGGCAGCGGCCGTTTGTCTGGGAACGACGCTGGGCTTTTTTATGACGACGCCGGTCATTATCGCTCTGCGGGCGGCCAGCCACATTGTTTTTGCCGTTTTGGGAGCGCTGCTCATCAAAAAAATGCCGGAGATCATCGAGAAGCCGTTAGCCGGCACCATGTTCAACGGCGGGATGGCCCTGGTGCATGCTGCGGCCGAAGTGGCTGTCGTGTCGCCTTTTTTCCTGGCCGGCAGTATCTTTAAGCCGGAGCAGCTGGCCGACGGTTATGTTATGAGCGTACTGGTACTGGTTGGTGTTGGGACCTTTCTGCATTCTTTGATCGACTATACGATCTCGATCATGTTGTGGAAGCCTGTACGGGCAGCGCTGCCTTCTCTGGCCGAGCTGCGTGAATGATCCGCTTAAAGCTATTGTGTGTTTGAAATAAATATAAACGATAGATGTTTTATTTATTTTAAGAATTGACTAATGCGTCAGAAGGTGTACAATATAAAAGCAGATCATACAGAAAAGGGGCTTTTTCTTGGAAGAACGTGAGTATATCAAAACAGGTTCGCAGGTTTACTGGCGCACGCTGTTTATTATTTTTTTAGGGAGCATGGCGGCTTTCGGCGCGGAATACTGCGTGCAGCCGATCATACCCGTGATTGCCGGCAGCTTTGGACTGAACGCTGTGCAGGGCAGTCTGGCTGTTTCGCTGGGACTGGTGGGCATGTCGGTCGCGATGCTGTTCATTGCGGGGCTGGCGCCGCGGTTTGACCGTAAGCTGGCAACGGCTGCAGGTCTGATCGGCGCGGCCATACTGACGATCCTGATCGGCCTCAGCGGCAGCTTTGAAGTCATTCTGGGTATGCGTCTGGTGCAGGGGCTGCTTTTGGCGGCTTTCCCGTCGCTGATCATTGCTTACATCAATGAAGAATTTGAGCCGTTCAATGTCGGCACCGTGATCGGTATTTATATCAGCGGTACTACGGTGGGCGGGCTTTTTGGCCGGCTTGTAGTCAGCGCCGTCACCGACCTGGCCTCCTGGCGGCTGGGACTGATCGCGATCGGTATTTTATATCTGGCTGTCGGCATAGCTTTTTATATCCTGCTGCCCCGGCCCAGATACCGGCGTCAGCGTCCGCAGGGCGGGCTGCAGCTGGGCAGGACCTTTCGGACGGCTCTGCAGGATAAACGTTTGCTGTGGATCTATCTGGTCGCATTTCTGATCATGGGTTCGTTCGTCGCCGTTTTTAACTTTATCTCTTATGTTCTGCTGGCGCCGCCGTATTCTTTGAGCCAGACGGTAGTAGGTTTGCTGTTTGTCGTTTATCTGTTCGGTACCTTCAGTTCTACCTATATGGGCCGGCTGTCGGATAAGCAGGGCAACGGGCGCGTACTTATTCTGGGGCTGCTGATCATGCTGACCGGCGGGCTGATCACCCTGCTGCAGCCGCTTTTGTTCAAATTCATCGGCTTGGCCGTCTTTACCTTTGGTATGCTGGGCTCGCATTCCGTAGCCTGCGGCTGGGTCGGCAAGCTGAACAAGGGCGACAAAGCGCAATCCTCGTCGATGTATATGTTTTTCTACTATGCCGGTGCCAGTTCGCTGGGCACTTTAGGCGGCGTGTTTTTGGAAGGCTACGGCTGGAGCGGCGTTATCGGCATGGTCGCCGCCGCGGTTTCTATCTGCCTGCTGGTGGTAGCCAGACTGGAGCCGGCGGTCAAACGGCATTTACTGTGGCATCATTGAGCAGCGGTAATTCTATAGAATCAGCATTTAAAGCAACAGACGGCCAAAAGTGGCCGTCTGTTGCTTTAAGTGGCAGCATAGCAGTTGTATTTGTGGATGGAACCTTTGCCGGTAAGGCCAAGCCGGCCAATAAAAAACTCCCGCATTTGCGGGAGTTTTTTATTAAAAGTGCTTCAGAGCCTGGACTGCAATTTGCCAATGAATTTAGCTTTGTCAATAATGAAACGCTCGTGCGTACCGGTACCGATCGGGCCGTGGTCGTCGCAGGCACCGACTTTAAAGATCAGCTTACGCCCTTCGACAGTTATCAGCTCGGCTGTGGCAATAACTTTTTTGCCGGGCAGCGTAGCTGCATCGTGGGTAGTGTCCATTTTGATGCCGACGCTGCTGGTTGCTGCGTCAAAACACGGAACAAGCGCGTTGCATGCGGCCTGCTCCATCAGGGCGATCATGGCCGGAGTAGCAAAAACGTCCAGATCGCCGCTGCCCATAGCTGCTGCAACATTGGTCGTGTCAACGATTGCTTCGGCTCGTCCTGTTAGACCGGGTCGTAATTCAACTTTCATTCATTAAACCTGCCTTTCTGCGAATAGTAATTGTATCTGCTGTTTACATCTTAACCTGATTTTTAGCATTGTGCAAGTGGGTTTTTATTTAGTATAATAAAAGATATACTGTTGCCGCAAAAGCTGTTCGGCAGGCAGTTGAGTTTATGCGGCTGCTGCCGCAACGGGGAGCGAAAGTTATGCTTTTTTATGAAATAATCGACAGTCATCCGACTGCTGCGCCGGCCTTGATCTGTCAGGATAAAATACTGACTTATGGCCAGGTACGCGAGGAAGTGACTTTATGGGCGGCGCATCTGCAAAGCTGCGGCGTGCGTCAGGGCGACAAGGTCGGCCTGTTCAGCAAAAACTGCAGCGAATTCGTGCTTGCCTATCTGGCGATCATCAAAGCCGGTGGCGTTGTCGTACCTTTTAATTTTCAGCTGGCTGCGCCTGAGGTTGCTTATATCGTACAGGACGCCGGGATGAAAGTCATGGTGACGCGGCAAAAACTGGAGCTGGAAGCAGCTTTGCGGGAACGCGGTTATGGCGAGTTAAAGCAGCTGGATTTTGAAGAGCTGCGGCAGCCTGCTGCAAGACCATATGAAGCCGTAACTATGGACGAAAACGACAACTGCACGGTCATTTATACCAGCGGCACAACAGGCCAGCCGAAAGGGGCTATGCTGTCGCACCGCAACCTGCTGGCTAATGCTGCCGGTTTTACGCAGCGGGTACTGATGTATCCTGAGGATAAAACGCTGTGCGTGCTGCCTATGTATCACTGCTTTGCCTGGACGGTGTCTGTTACCGGGCCGCTGCTGCACGGCGGCAGCATCATTATTCAGGAAAATTATACGCTGGCTGAAGCACTGCGGTTGATCCAGCGCTATCAGATTACCCAATTTGCCGGCGTGCCGACGATGATCCAGATGTTTGAAAAAGGCGCGGAACCGCAGCAGCTGGCGTCGCTCCGCTTTTTTATCTGCGGCGGGGCCTCGCTGCCGCAGAAGCTGGCAAAAGATTTTAAGAAAAAATTTGGCAAGCCGGTCCAAGAAGGCTATGGGCTTTCAGAAGCCTCGCCTGTCTGCACCGTTAATCCGGCCGCCAAAATCAAGGTCGGCTCGATCGGGCCGCAGCTGCCGAATGTAACAGTTGAGATCCGTGATGAAGCTGATCGGAAAGTACCGGATGGCACGGTGGGGGAATTATGCGCCCGGGGCGACAATGTGATGCTGGGCTATCTGAACCGGCCGGAGGAAACTGCCGTCACTCTGCGCGGCGGCTGGCTGCATACAGGCGATTTGGCCTATCAGGACGAAGAAGGTTATATCTTTATCGTAGACAGGCTCAAGGATATGATCATTACCGGCGGTGAGAACGTCTATCCGCGCGAGGTCGAAGAAGCGCTGTATCATCACCCCGCAGTGCAGGAAAACTCCGCAGTAGGCGTGCCGGATAAACTGCGTGGTCAGGCCGTTTGCGCCTATGTGGTGCTGAAAGAAGGTCAGGAAGCGACCAAACCGCAGCTGCGGCGCTTTCTGATGGAACGTCTGGCCGGGTACAAAGTGCCCAAATATTTTTTCTTCTGCGAACAGCTGCCTAAAAACGGCACTGGTAAAGTGCTGAAAACAGCTTTGCGCGAAAAAGCCATTGAAGATCTAGTCAATCGTCAGAATTAAGACAGGCGGTGTAAAATGCAAATAGAATTACGCAGAAAATATACACATTTACTGGAGCTGCTGCGCGGCTACGGCAGTGTTGCCGTAGCCTTTTCAGGCGGCGTCGATTCATCGCTGCTGCTGTATGCGGCGCACGAAGCCCTGGGCGACAACGTGCTGGCAGTAACGGTAAGGACGCCGAGCTATCCGGGGCACGAGGCCAGAGACGCGGCACAGCTGCTGCGTGAGCTGCAGATCCCCCATTTTGAAGTCGGCGTTGACCAGCTTGCGATCCCCGGCTTTGCCGAAAACGGGCCGGAGCGCTGCTATTATTGCAAGCGTGCACTGTTTGAAACGGTCGCCGAGATGGCAAGGATGTATCACTGCAGCTGTGTAGCCGACGGTTCCAATCTGGATGACGAAGGTGATTACCGTCCGGGCATGAAAGCGACTGCGGAACTGGGTGTCAAAAGTCCCTTCAGGGAAGTGGGACTTACCAAAGCGGAAGTGCGGCAGCTCTCGCGCGAGTTTGAGCTTTTTACCTGGAACAAGCCTTCCTATGCCTGTCTGGCGTCCCGTATACCTTATGGTGAAGTGATCACGGCAGAAAAATTGCAGATGATCGAAAAGGCGGAACAGCTTTTACTGGATTTGGGCTTTGCTGAAATGCGTGTGCGCTGCCATGATAAACTGGCGCGGATCGAGGTCAGTGAGTCTGCTATTGAAAAAATAGCGCAGCCGCAGCTGCGCCGGAAAATAGTCGCCGCTTTCAAGCAGGCAGGCTTTTTGTATGTAAGCCTGGATCTGGAAGGATTCCGCAGCGGCAGCATGAATAACGCCCTGCCGGAGCAGGAGCTTTAAAAACACCTCGGCCCCTTACCTCCAGCGGGTAAGGGGCCGTTTCCAAGGGATTACCGCCTTCTCAAGACGGGAATTTTTATATCAATTAATCATTTCACGATCACTACGGGGCATTCCGCATATTGCGAGATCTTCATACTGACGCTGCCCATCAACAACTCGGCCAGCATACCCATGCCTCTGTTGCCAAGCACGATCATATCTGCTTCGGCAGTTTTGGCGTAATCCAGGATCCTCTCAGCAGGGTCGATGTCAACGATCATGCGGAAGGACACATTGGGATAACCTGCTTTTTCCAGGATGCCTTTGGCGATATCCAGCGGCGTCGGATCAGGCTCTTTAGCTGCCATTTCGGCTTCTTCAATAGCATTTTTCGGCTTTCTGGGCGGAACCTTGGTGTAGTCATAGGGTACGATAACATTGACTACCATAATTTCGCTGCCGAACGGTTTGCCGATACCTGCGGCAAAGTCCAGTGCGCGAAGCGCTGTTTCGGAACCATCGAACGGTACAAGAATTTTTTTCATCATGGTAAATCCCTCCTTAAAACATCTGCGCCTATAGTTAGATCGGAAATGTTACAGGCGGTAGTGGTAACACTCCGCAAAAGTCAGTTGAGTGAGAGTGGATGCTCATGAATGCTGATTCTTTTTTGTATATAAATACTTCTACAAACGCAAGAAAAATCCTGCCTGAAACGGTAAAAAATAGTGCTTTTTCTCCTTTGCTTTTTTAGTTTTCCGGCAGATATTTTGCCCGGTCAGTTATGGCCGGGTTCATGTTTTTATGTTCATTTCTTTTGTTGAGGATTTGGATTTATTTTTATATTATGTAGCTTTTTTGAAAGAGTTGTTTTAGACTTTCTTGAAAGAAAGTCAGCAAAGAACTTTGCGCACTGTGGCAAGTCCTGTTTAGCTTTGCTCGCTGTCCGGCTTCCGGGCAACTCGGCATTGTCATACAGAGAAAATCTTTACCTGCCAAGCAGCAATGCCTCAAACAGTCCCTCCAGCGCTTACAGCTCGCAGCGCACACAACGGACTTGACCACAATGTGCGCTCAAAACCCTGCATCGTACAAATTACTGCTAAATTTCATAATAACGGCATCGACATACTTATGAAACCAGTAATTATTGCTTAAAAAGCCAAACGTACGATACAGAGGGTTTTACAGCGCATTGGGAAGATTTGGCAGATGAGCGAAACGCAGCTGCAAGCAGGCGCAGGGTATGTCTGAGGCATTGAGGCACTGTTATATGCAGCGCATAGAACAGGACTGCCGAAAGCCCGCAGAAATACTGACCGAATAGGAAAGTATTTCTGTGTTATCCTCTAATTATTTAGGCAGACTATGCGCAGCATAGCATTTTAATTTTCCCTGTGATACCGAGTTGCCCGGAGCGCGTACAGCGAGTGAAGCGTAATCCAAATCTTAACAGCGCTGAAAGTTCTTTGCGGAGCTTTCTTTCAAGAAAGCTCTATAAACAAAAAAGAAAACCTAAATCAAAATCACCAGCACAAGGAGTCTTTGATGACTTTCTTTCAAGAAAGTCTAAAGCAATTTTTGCCGCCAAAAGAAATGAACACTTAAAAAAGTCTAAATAAACAAAAACAAAAACCTAAATTTAAAAGCAAAAATTGAAATTTTAAGGAAAAAGAAAATTTGAAGGAAAAACACTAAACCAGTGTCTGGCAAGCCGTGACACCCTACGGCTTACCTCTCTCCTGGCGGCTATCAAACCGTAAGGGCAATAGATAACCAAGCTGCGTCGAATATATCCGTTAGTATGTCTTGTGGGGGGGTACAAGTGTGCTATAATAGGTGCGAATATTATTTTAACAAATGTTTTTAAAGTTTCAGTAAATAAAATCAGACTTTCAGCAAAGTAAGACAAAGGCAAAGCAATATTTTCAGCAGTGCAGGAGTGGAGGTGTCAAGGTGTACGACGAAAAATGCCTGATGTGTATCGGCGGCAATATCCGCTTTCTGCGCATGGCCAGACAGCTGAGCCAGCAGGAACTGGCTCAGCGTATAGATGTCAGCCAGACCCATCTGAGTAATCTGGAACGTAACCATGTCAACGTCAACCTGAAACTGCTGCTGCGTATCGCCAATGTGCTGGAATGCCCCTTGGAAATCTTTTTAGATACCAATGCGGCGCTGGACTGGGGCAAAGAGCAGGCAGAAAAGGCTGCGCCTGAGCAGGAAGCACCTACAGAAAGCTATACGCTGGAGGAAGTGCAGCAGCTTTTGCAGCTGCTGCGGTTGTCAAACAGGTAAAAGGCCTTGACCGCGGCAACAGCTGCGGAGGATATATCTAATGAGCAACACAGCAAAGGAGTGAAGAAATGCCGGAAGTAAAATCAGCAGACGCGGCAGAGCTAGCAAGTATTATGGGGCAGGCAGCAGCAGCGTCTGGTAGTACCATAAAAAGCGGCAAAACTGGCGACGCAGCTGCCGATAATGACGGCGAGGCTGCCAAAGCAGCAGCACCCGCCAAGCCCTATATGCTTTTTGATGCCGGTGAGGTGCGGCAGGAAAGCGGCATCGCAGGCATCAAGTTCGACTTTAACTACGGGGCCCGGGTCACCGTGCCGCAGGGCGAATACCGGGTCAAGTTTATCGACAGGGAAGCCTGCCTGACGGTGTACGACGCGCCCGCCAGCGGCGTGCTGGTGACCAGCAGTAAAAAGTATTTTGTCGATTTCCGCATCGAGGTCTACGAAAAAGGCAAGCTGATCTTCGCCCATGATCTGGATTTACAGGGCAAAAAAGTGCTGCTCAAATTCCCGGTCGGCATTTTAGGAGATATTTTAGCCTGGTTCCCCTATGCCGAAATCTTCAGGAAAAAGCACAAATGCGAACTGTACTGCGCCATGGCGGAAGATATGATCGAGATCATCAAGCCGGGCTACCCGGAGATAAAATTCATCAAAGCGGAAGAACGGCCGGAAGGCTTGTACGCCAGCTATTACATGGGCATTTTCTTTCCCTGTGACGACAGGGAACACCAGCCGGTAGATTTCAGAGTAGTGGGGCTGCATAAAAACGCACCCTGCATCCTGGGGCTGAAAGCGGACGAACAGCGTATCAAACTGCTGCCTAAAAACAAAACACGCAGGATCAAAGAGCCCTATGTCTGCATTGCGGCGCAGGCCAGCAGTCAGGCTAAATACTGGAACAACGGCCGCGGCTGGCTGAATGTGGTCAAACACCTTAAAGAGCTGGGCTACCGGGTACTGTGTATCGACAGGGAAAATAATTACGGTATGGGCAGCCGCTACAATATCATTCCTTACGGAGCGGAAGATTTTACCGGCCGCAGACCCTTGCAGGAGCGGATCGACCTTTTACACCATGCCGATTTTTTCGTGGGTCTGTCCAGCGGGCTCAGCTGGGTAGCCAACGGCGTAGGGATACCGGTAGTGCTGATCAGCGGTTTTACACTGCCGGTAAATGAATTTGCGACGCCGTACCGTGTCATCAGCTACCATGTCTGCAACGGCTGCTGGAACGATACGCGGGTAGTGTTCGACCATAAAGATTTTGAATGGTGTCCGCGGCATAAAGGCACTGACAGGCAGTTTGAATGCAGCCGCTACATCACGCCGGAAGCGGTGAACAAAGTCATCGACCGGCTGATAGCCGACTATAAACTGAAGCCGCAGAAAGAGGCTGTGAATAAAAAGAAGATAAAGGGTGAGCAGTGATGAAAAAGAGAGAGAAGAAATTACAGGCGCAAAGTATTCTGGCAACAGTAGTGATGGGGATGAATCTGGTCAACGCCGCAGCACCGGCAGCGGCTATGGCTATGGCAGAGCAGCAGGTGCCGGCGCCTCAACAGGCAGTCAGCGAAGCGTCGCAGGAAGATTTGCTGGCCTATGCCTATGAAGCTTTGCCGACACTGGCAGGCTATGTGGACGAAATGGTTTTCAGCAGGGCCGAAGCGCAGGATTATGATGTTAAGAACGGACAATCTAGTCATATAAACAGCACGAGTGATAGTGACAGGGTACGTGTTTCTGGTGGTGGCAGTTGTATAATAGACAGTAATAGAGGCCATGTCTATGTATACAATAGTGGTTCTCTGAATATAGATAATAATAGTGCTGGCACTGTAAGCATGTACGGTGGTAATGTCAGTGTTACTTCCAATCACCAGGATCTTGTTGTAAAAAGCGGCAATGTCAGTGTCGGCAACAGCGACCATCAGACTTATGTTTCCGGCGGTACTTGTATTATTGATGTCAATAAACAGGAAAATTATGTCTATGGTGGTACCAGTATTATCAAGGGAATGAGTGATGGTACAAATACCATAAAACAGCAGATTATTTCTGGCGGCGTCGGCAGCGTGTGTCTTATGAACAACGTTAGTGGTCATATAGAACAGAAACAAACGATCAATGCCGGCAGCGGCATTGTAGGAACTATGAGCAACGGCTATCAGGAGATTGAGACAGCCAATGCCAGCGGCCATATTGATTTAATGTATAACGGTTCGCAGACATTATACAGCGCAGGTAAGGGAAGTATCGGTATAATGAGCGGCGGATCTCAAACCTTGGAAAAGGATACTCATGCTGAGATAGTAACTATGGTTGATGGTATGCAATTTATACGTACCAGTGCCACAGGTGTGATAAGTGCTATGAGCGGTGGAAAACAGGGTATTGGTAATCCGGGATATATAAATGCCAGCGGTACCATAATAAGTATGGTCGGTGGTCAGCAACAGATCTGGGCTGGTAACAGCGGCAGTATCACAACAATGTCAGGTGCCGGGGCTATGCAGATTATAGGTCTGTCTGGTGCAGCTAATGGCAGCATTGATACGCTGGAAGCCGGGACACAAATGATTGGTTATAGCACTGCCCCTTATAAGGGTGGTGGCACAGGCACGATCAATGTAATGAACAGCGGTCTGCAGATCGTGGGTTACAGCGGTGGCAGTAGCTGTGTTGGTACTATTGCAAGTATGAATAATGGTCAGCAACAGGTCAATGATGGCGGCACTGGCACTATCACGAAGATGTCCGGCGTTGATGCCAGCCAGATCATAGGGTTGACTGGTTCGTCGGCTGTGGGCAGCATTGAAATTATGGAGGCTGGTAAACAGGCCATTGGCTACAATGGTAATTTTGGTACGGGCAGTATCACTCTGATGCAAGATGGCGTTCAGATCATCGGTTATGTTGGCGGTTCCGGTATTGGCACCATTGCAACTATGAGCGGCGGTACCCAGATCATCAACAACGCTGGTACGGGCACGGTAACTGCCCTGCTTGGTGGTAGCCAGATCGTTGCCAGCGGCGGTACGGCCACAGATACAACTGTCGGCAGCGGCGGTTTGCAGTATATCGAAGCCGGTGCTGTCATCAGCGGCACTGTTTTAGACGGAGGTATTTTACGCCTGGCACAGGCTGACAGTGATTATACATTAAACAATACCCTGACGATCAATAACGGCATACTTGACCTGACCGACGGCGCCGGTCTGAAACGCAATCTGCGCAATCTGCGTGCGGCACCTGTTTATCAGAAGTTGACTATGAACGACCTGCAGGGCAGCGGCGGCAGTATTTATCTGGATACGGATCTGGCCGGTAATGACGGCGATAAGATCACTGTCAATAACAGTAATATCGGCACGGGAACATACGCTGTTTATGTCAACGACCAGAGTATCGTCACTGATACAGAACTGACAGGAAAGCTGCTGCTGGTAGATGACCAGAGTAAGAAACTGAAATTTAAAGGTATGGCCGTTAATAACGGTGGGCTGTGGGACGCAACGCCGATTTTAAATGAAGAAACCAACCAGTGGTATTTGACCAAAATCACTAAAACGCCGAATAACGATACCAAAGTATTGCTGTTTGACGCCGATAACAGCTACGCCATGTGGCGTAATACCAACGACAGCCTGCGCAACCGTTTGGGTGCATTGGGAAATGGCAGCGAACGGGCAGACGGCATCTGGGCGCGCACACAGGCGGGCAGGTTCAGCGGTTTCGGCTACGAAGGACGTTATAACCTGTACCAGCTGGGCTATGACCAAAAAACCGATGCCAGGAATACCTATGGTTTAGCTGTGGACTACGGCGACGGTACTGGTGATTATACTAAGGGCAGCGGCAAGGACAAACTGACAGCCTTTAGTTTGTACGGTGTCTGGCAGGGCGCTAAAGGTACTTATACCAATGTCACAGCGAGGGCGGGTATCTTTGATACGGACCTGAACTCCTACGATAAGAATCCGGATAAAGCCAGCTATAAGGAACACGCCTACAGCATCAGCGTAGAATACGGCCAGCGCTTTGATTATCAGCAGGGACTGTTCTTTGAACCGCAGGCGCAGTTCACGTTGGGACGGTTGAGCGGCATCAATTACACTACCGACAGGGGCGCTAATGGCTATATCGAAGGGATGAACAGCGCGATCGGGCGCATCGGTTTCGTTATGGGACAGAAGATCAAAAACGGCAGCGATATCTATCTGAAAGCTGACCTGCTGCACGAATTTGCCGGTAAGCGTGATTTGCAGCTTACCTCGGACGCCGGTGGTACTAACGATATTTTGAGCAAGCATAATGACTACGGCGATACCTGGTTCGAGCTGGGTCTGGGAACTAATGTCAAATTAGGCAACA
>OHDH01000399.1_pt1 | contig 22222 bp, 27 predicted proteins | sample 1566921 | NCBI WGS metagenome assembly OHDH01 (sample SAMEA3879585, study PRJEB24766) | human gut metagenome | biome: human-associated habitat; feature: feces | place: USA | collected 1985/1987
CCGGGGAGAAACGCTCGATGCACTGCAATACCTGACAAGCTTGGTCGCCAATCGTGGTACAGAGGAATATATCCGTGTTTCCCTAAATGTGGGCGATTATCGAGAGAAACGGGATGAAACACTGCGCGGCCTTGCCCGTAAAAGCGCAAGCCAAGTGTTGAAATACGGCCGTAATGTTGTATTAGAGCCAATGAATCCTTATGAACGCCGCGTGATTCATACGGAAATCCAGGAGATTGAAGGCGTCAAATCCCATTCGATCGGATCAGATAGCGATCGCAGAGTGGTTATTTCTCTTGAAGAAGGTGTAAAACCCACGCACGGTGGTAATCAGAATCGTGGTCGCGGGGGGTATCATAATAACCGTGGCGGCCGTGGGCGTGATACAAAAGGCCCAAAACGGGATTTTAACAATCATTCATCTAGAGAGAAGAACCAGCCATCCCCTTCCCGTGCTCCGCATCGGGATGTAGGGGCGGCTCCTCTCTATGGAAAAATTGAGCCAAAAAGCGAATAAAAAGAAATCGTTTAGATATGTGAAAGAAAGCCAGAGTTAAAACTCTGGCTTTCTGTTTTTGAAAAGAGAAGCGCTTACATAGAAAATAAAGGGCTTTTTAGTATGAAAACCAATTTTTCTAAATTTTTATAATGAAAAATTGGGCGGTAACATAGAGCAACAGAGATAAAAAATGAAAGGCAACTTTATTTAATTTATTGTTAAAAATATGGACAAGTTTTAGACAAAAACAAATTTTTTTAAAAAATAGTTGTTAAAAAATTATCAATCTATTGACTTTCTAACGCTGGTATCGATATAATAGAAGGCAATCACGCATATGAATCAGTGGAGGTAATGAAAGAATGTCCAGAGTTTACAATTTTTCTGCCGGCCCGTCCATGCTGCCGGAGGAAGTGCTGCGCAAAGCAGCCGATGAAATGCTCGATTATGAGGGCTGTGGGCAGTCCGTTATGGAGATGTCCCACCGTTCAAAAGAATATGAGGGAATTATCCGTAGCGCGGAAAGCCTACTGCGCGAGTTGATGAATATCCCGGAAAATTATAAGGTGCTTTTTTTACAGGGCGGCGCGTCTACTCAGTTTGCTGCAATCCCGCTCAATTTGATGAATGGCAGCGGCAAGGCGGATTATGTTGTCACCGGCCAGTGGGCAAATAAGGCCTATCAAGAGGCCTGCAAATATGGCGATGCACATATTGTTGCCTCATCAAAGGATAAAACCTTTTCTTACATCCCAAAGCTCGACAAAGCAGATTTCACGCCGGATGCGGATTATTTCTATATCTGCATGAATAATACGATCTATGGCACAGTTTATCATGATCTGCCGGAGACAGGCGACGTACCGTTGGTGGCGGATATCTCTTCCTGCTTCCTTTCTGAGCCGCTGGATGTTACAAAATTCGGCATGGTTTACGGCGGCGCACAGAAAAATGTGGCGCCCGCAGGCCTGACAATCGTAATCGTCCGTGAGGATTTGATCGGAAACGCGCGCGACATCACGCCCACGATGCTTGATTATAAGGTGCATGCAGATAACGGCTCGATGTACAATACGCCCCCTTGCTATACAATTTATATCTGTAAGCTGGTGTTGGAATGGATCAAATCCATTGGCGGCCTGGAGGCAATGAGGGAGCGCAACGTCAAAAAAGCAAAAATCCTCTATGATTTCCTGGATGAGAGCAAGATGTTCCGCGGCACGGTTGTGCCGGAGGATCGCTCCCTGATGAATGTCCCCTTTGTGACGGATAGCGACGAACTTAACGCAAAATTCATCAAGGAGGCAACTGCCGCTGGTTTTGTCAACTTAAAGGGTCATCGCACGGTTGGCGGTATGCGTGCGTCAATCTATAACGCAATGCCAATTGAGGGCGTGGAAAAATTGGTTGCGTTTATGAAGAAATTCGAATCAGAAAATGCGTAATGAAATAAATTTTAGTCTAGCAGAAAGCGGGAAATTATCATGTATCAAATTCTCACATTAAATAAAATTTCCGCCACAGGCCTTGATCGGCTGCCAGCGGAGCAATACACGCATGGCAATGAAATTGCGCAGCCGGATGCGATTATGGTTCGTTCGGCTTCCATGCATGAGATGGAGCTCGATCAAAAAACGGTGGCAATTGCCCGTGCAGGCGCAGGCGTTAACAATATCCCAGTGGATGCCTGTAGCGAACAAGGCATTGTGGTTTTCAACACGCCTGGCGCGAATGCCAACGCGGTAAAGGAGCTCGTGCTCTGTGCCCTGCTGCTCACCTCCCGCAAGATCGTGCCTGCGATTGATTGGTGTAAAACGCTGAAAGGCGAAGGCGATGCGGTCGGCAAGCTGGTCGAAAAAGGAAAATCGGCCTTTACCGGCCCGGAGATTAAGGGCAAAACGCTGGGTGTTGTCGGCCTTGGCGCAATCGGAATTTTGGTTGCAAATGCAGCAAAGAGCTTAGGCATGCAGGTATATGGCTATGATCCCTATCTCTCTGTAGACGCCGCGTGGAGCCTGTCCCGTGATATTAAGCATGCCACAAGCCTGGATGATATTTTTGCAAAAAGCGATTATATTACCGTGCATGTTCCCCTGACGGAGGAGACTCGTGGTCTTGTCAGCAAAGCATCGATTGCGAAAATGAAGGACGGCGTGCGCATCGTCAATTTTGCGCGTGGCGACCTGGTCAATTCTAAGGATATCCTGGAAGCTCTCCAAAATGGCAAAGTGGCGGCTTATGCAACCGATTTCCCCTCAGATGAGCTGATCGGTGAGAGCGGCGTAATCGCGATTCCGCATCTTGGCGCATCTACGCCGGAATCAGAGGATAACTGCGCGGCAATGGCAGCGGATGAGCTTAAGGATTATCTGGAGGAAGGCGTCATCCGCAATTCCGTCAATTTGCCGAATGTGGTGCTCCCCCGCAGCGCGGATACGCGGATTTGCTTAATTCATAAAAACGTGCCGAGTATGCTTAATCAGATTACGGCAACGCTGACGGAGAAAAATGTGAACATTGATAACATGATCAACAAATCCAAAAAGGCATTTGCCTATACCGTGATCGATACGAACGATGCGATTGGAGACGATACGCTTGCGGCTCTTAGTGCGATCGAAGGGATTGTCCGTGTCCGTGTAATCCGCTGATTAAAAATTTTCAATCCGGCTGCCATATCAACATGGCGGCCGGATTTTTTATTATGGGGCGAAGCGAGTAACAAAATCTTTTTATTATGAAGCGCAGTTGGCCCAGCGGTTATTTTTTATGGATGAAGGAGGGAGAAAGATATGAAATATTATGTGGTTGATGCGTTTGAAGAAAAATAAAACACACAGGTCAAAATTGGAACTTAGTTTAACCACTTGCAGGGCGTTTTATAAAATGCTATAATAATATGGTTTTATTCGTGCTTTCTTTTGTGCGGAGAACCAAATTATAGCCGAAAGGCTTTGGAGTGGAAGATCGTTATCATGAAACATTATGACGTTGTCATTATCGGCGCAGGCCCAGCCGGTATTTTTACCGCGTTGGAGCTTTATAAGCACGCCCCTGAAACGCTGCGTGTGTTGGTTGTGGATGAAGGTATCAATATTGAGCACAGGCGCTGCCCCGCGCGTAAACATGGCGTGTGCGTGCGCTGCAATCCTTGCAACATTATGAGCGGCTGGGCGGGCGCAGGCGCATTTTCGGATGGAAAACTTTCCCTTTCAGAAGAAGTCGGCGGCAATCTTGTCAATTATCTCTCCGTGGACGAAGTGCGCACATTAATCCACTATGCAGATTCAATGTATCTCGATTTCGGAGCGCCGAAAGAGGTGTTTGGCCTCAATGATAAAAAATCCGATGAGATTGCATATGAGTGCAGCAAATACAATATTCACCTCGTGCGTTGCCCGGTGCGCCATATGGGCACAGAGTATTCCTATGAAGTGCTTAAGGCTATGTATGACCATTTGAGGAAGATTAGCGGATTTACCTTCCTGGAGCGTACGCATGCCGATCCCATCATCAACCAGAACGGTATTGTGACTGGCGCGCGCCTGACGGATAAAGACGGTAATGCGCAGGATATTTCCGCCCATTATGTGGTAGCTGCCCCTGGGCGCGGCGGTGCGGAATGGCTGGCAGGCATCGCGCATGAGCATGATATTTCCACGCGCAACAATGAGGTGGATATCGGCGTGCGCGTTGAGGTGCCGAATTCTGTAATGGATAATCTGACAAAGCATCTTTATGAGGCAAAAATGGTCTATTATTCCGACACGTTCGAAAATAAGGTGCGCACCTTCTGCATGAATCCCGGTGGAATCGTCAGCGAAGAGCACTATAATCCGGGCTTTCATAACACCTTTAACCAGAGTATCGCTGTTGTCAACGGGCACAGCTATGCGGACGAGGCCTCCCATACGGAGAACACAAATTTTGCCATGCTCGTTTCGACCTCCTTCACGGAGCCGTTTAACCAGCCTATTGAATATGGGCGGTATATCGCGCAGCTTGGGAATATGCTCACCGGCGGCGGGATTATGGTGCAGCGCTTGGGCGACCTGCTGATGGGCCGCCGGACGGATGAATCCCGCCTGCGTAAATCAACAACCCGGGCAACCCTGACGACAGCCGTGCCGGGCGATTTGTCCTTTGTGTTGCCGCATCGCCATCTGACCAGCATCATCGAGGCATTGCGTGCATTTAACAATGTTGCCCCGGGGCTTTACTCCAAGAATACGCTTCTCTATGGCGTGGAGGTAAAATTTTATTCCTCCAAGCTGGCGGTAGATCAGAATTTTGAAACAGCAGTCGAAAATTTTTACGCGATCGGCGACGGCGCGGGAATCACGCGCGGCTTGATGCAGGCAAGCGTGACAGGCATTGTTGTGGCAAGGGACATTGTGAAGAAGTTGGGGGTTTAATCGACGATAAAAATGCCCCGGATGTGGCCTTATAAACCACATCTGGGGCGTTGCTCTGTTGTTCGATCAGGAAACCGTGTATTTAGAATTGGCCGTCAACTGAATCGATGCGGTCAGATTTCTTGCCAGCGCGTGACTTGCGGCCGCAGAAATTTCTTCGTTCAACGACAGTGACGCAGATTTTATCTTTTTCGTGTTTTTATCAATGGATACTGTCAATTTACCGTTTGATAACGTCATGGTAGCAGACTTTGTTGTGATTCCGCCAACACTTAGAATATCGGCAACAACGTCTACAGCCGCCTGCGTTGCGCTATAGTCAACGAAATACATATAACCGCCCGCGCCCAGTTTGATATTGCTGTCCGTTCCGGACTTCTTGTTGAGTGTAAAGGTGAGTTCAAATAAATTGCCGTTTTCTTTGCATGTTGCATTGGAGACATCACTTGTGGACAGGGAACTTAACTTCGACATATCCGAGGTGAGTGATTCGTTTGTTTTATTAATGCCGTTTGCATATTTGGCTTCCATCAGATTAAGCGTTCCATCCTTTGCAAGGATCTTGGGAACACCCGTCACCTTTCCGCTCGTAATTTTGCGCGAATAGGTACCTGATACTTTTGCAATCTTCTTAACCGCCGTATTATAATAGCTGACGATTTCATTTACGCCGTTAGGCGCTTTCGATGCATTGTTATCCGGCTTCTGCTGGTTGTCCGCAGGTTTGGTTGTGCCCGCGTCGCTCGTCTTCTGTGTGGAGGCGTTGCTGCCGGTATCAGATTCATCTGACACGCCGGGTGCTGAAGTGCTATCCGACGGATTTTTGGATTCATCGCTTGCGGGTGGAAACGTTTCGCTGGCGTTCGGCGCCTGGTTGGATTCCTCTGCGCCGGTGGTATTTGCATCATCCCCCGCACCACTACAGGCGGCCAAAGAGAGCACCAAGGCGCCTGCCATAAGCAGGGAGAAGAGTTTTGTAAGCTTTGTTTTCATATGATGTGACCCCTTTCAATAGGCTGTAGTCAGCATACGCTAAAAACTGCAAGCCGTCAATTATCTAAAAGAAAAAAGATTTCACGAAGAAGCGATTCAAACTCTCTTATTTTTATGAAATTCGTATGTAAAAAAATGAGAAAATGTGCCAACTTGCATTGTGGGCCAGAATCTCGTATACTGAAGAAACAAATCCCGATTGAGGAGGAATCGCCATGTCTGCACCGCTTGCTGACCGCCTGCGTCCGCAGGCTCTTGATGAGATCGTAGGCCAAAAGCATCTTTTGGGGGAGGGGAAGCCGCTGCGCAATATTATCCTTTCAGGAGAGCTGCCCAACCTCGTTTTCTATGGCCCCTCCGGCGTTGGGAAAACAACGCTTGCAGGTATCATCGCCCGAACGACGAACCGCCGCCTGCACCGGCTCAACGGCACAACCGCCTCCACGGCGGATATCCGGGATGTTGTTGCGGAGCTGGATACGTTTGCTGCGCCCAATGGAATCCTTTTATATCTGGATGAGATCCAGTATTTCAATAAGAAGCAGCAACAATCCCTGCTGGAATATATTGAAAACGGGAAAATCACTCTGATTGCCTCCACAACGGAAAATCCGTATTTTTATATTTACAACGCGATCCTCAGCCGGTCCACAGTATTTGAATTTAAGGTGGTTGAACCGGCGGAGATTGAGCGCGCCGTACAGCGGGCTTTCATTTATTTGGAGGAGGAGCGCGGCGAGCGGATCGTGCCGGAAGAGGGCGTGATTCCCTATATTGCACAGGCCTGTGGGGGCGATGTGCGCAAATCAATCAACGCGGTAGAGCTCTGTGTGCTTGCCTCCCCAATGCCCGCGCCGGGTGAAGCTCGTGTGATAACGCTAGCGCACGCGAAAGAGCTTTCCCAGCGCAGCGCGCTGCGTTATGACCGAGCGGGGGATGAGCACTACGATATCCTCTCTGCCTTTCAAAAATCCATGCGCGGCTCCGATCCGGATGCGGCGCTGCATTATCTGGCGCGCCTGCTGGAGGCGGGTGATTTGCCCAGCGCCACGCGAAGGCTAATGGTGTGCGCCTGTGAGGATGTGGGCCTTGCCTACCCAATGATTATTCCAATTGTCAAGGCAGCGGTGGACGCGGCCTTACAGGTCGGCCTACCGGAAGCGCGGATTCCCTTGGCGGATGCGGTTGTGCTTGTGGCGACGGCGCCGAAATCCAACAGCGCCTATGACGGCATCAACCGCGCGATGGATGACGTGCAGCGCGGCAAAAGCGGCCCGATCCCCCGCACGCTGCAAAACGTGCATTACGACGGCGCGGATAATCCAAATAAGGGCCAGTTCTATGAATACCCCCACGAATATCCAAACCATTGGCTCCCGCAGCAGTATTTGCCCGACGCGCTGAATGGAACCCGCTACTATGAATATGGGGAAAATAAAACAGAACAGGCTGCAAAGGCATATTGGGAGAAGATCAAAAGCAGAAAAGGTTAAAACGGGGAAGCGCATGATGGATAAAAACCAAAGTTTGCAGATCCTCAATCGAGATACATTGAAAATTATAGCTGCTGCGGCAATGCTGATTGATCATATCGGTTGGCGTTTTTATCCGTTTATAAACCTGAAGGCGCAGGTTTTCCATGTGCTTGGCCGCATTACGCTACCAATCATGTGCCTGTTTCTTACAGAAGGCTATTTTTATACGCGCAGCAAAAAAAGATACGGCCTGCGGATGCTTTTGTTTGCTCTGCTTTCCCAGCTCCCATATACCATGTTTCAAGGAATCCACTGGTATAATTTAGAGTTCAATGTGATGTTCACGTTGTTTTTTTGCTTTTTAGGCATTTTGTTTTATGATAACATTCAAAATATAATATCCCGTTGGGTTGCGGTTTTCGGCTGTATCATGGCCACCTGGTGGTGCGACTGGGGCATCACGGCAGTGCTCTACACCCTCGCTTTATGGATCTTCCGGGAGGATCGGAGGAAGATGGCGACCGCCTTCTCCGCTGTGTCGGTTTTCTATTTCTGCTCAAATTTTCTTACAGCGCTGGGGCAAGGGCGTGGCTTTGCTCCCAGCCTGTTTTCATGTTTATATATGCTGGGAGTTTTCTTGGCACTCGTTCTTATTTTGTTTTATAATGGGGAAAAGGGGCGTTTTTTAAAGGGAGCAATCGGTAAATGGTTTTTTTATTTTTTTATCCCGTGCACTTGCTTCTTATTGCCCTGATTTAAACAAGAGGGGATGCGTCTCCTCCTGGACGTGTTCTATGGCAGAGGCAGTGCCCCCTTCCTGTGCATCTTTTCATTGAATTCTAAATTTATGGTATGATCTTTCAAGGTTTCCCGCCTTATTTGTTACTATTTTGTTATAAGTTCAGTGTTCACAGTGCCATCAATGGTTCTTGTAATTAATTCAATGGCTTCCTTCAATTCATCCAACGTTTTGTGGTTATATATTCGGTTTCCTGTATCCTTGGACTTGTGACCCATCATCAAATCAATACATTTCCGGTTGGCTTTGGCGCTGTCCAATAAGGATTCAAAAGTATGACGGCACTCATGGGGACTTTTTTCAATTCCCAAAGAATCCATGATGTTTTTCCAAAATTTCCGGTATTTCGTTTCCGAACACTTCTTCCCATTATAATTAAACAAGAATTCCCCACCTTCGTCCATGCGCCGCTCTACAAAAAGGCGAATTAGAGAATGAATTGGAACAATGCGGCCTTTACCGGCTTTTGTCTTTGTGCCGCCGGTCATAGTCCCAAGTTGAAGATCAATATCAGCCGTTTTCAAATTTAAAAGTTCTGAAATCCGCCACCCAGAATAAATTAAAATCAAAACGCTATCTACCCACGGTTCATTTTGATGATTCCAAAGGCAATTAATTTCATCATCGCTGAACCGGTTACGGGAGGTTTCCGGGATTGGATCGGTAGTTAATAAGTCGGAATAGCAGCGGGTTATTATATCCAGTTCAAGGGCAAACCGGTCAAGATGTCCCCAAAGGTTTTTAATTGCCCCTTGGGTGGCATAAGATTTCCCACACCCATCAATGGTTTCCTGCATTTGGTAAGATCGAATTTTTTTATAGGGTATGTTCAGCAGCTTTGAACAATGCTTGAACGCCGAACACAAACACGCTTGATTCGATCTTCCCAACTTGGGTGCCTTTTTTTCTTTCCATAAGTCAAACAGCCCCTGAAGCGTGATCTTGGCCTTATCCACATCCCACGGATCACGGTTATACTCCGCTAGCATGATATTGCCTTCTTCACGCGTTGCTGTATAACCTATAATATCAAAGCGTGGGTGGCCTCGATCATCATAACCATACACGCCGCTTCTGACCATGAAAGGCCTTCGCCGATTGCCTGAAAGTTTTATCACTGATCCATACCGGTTTGGATTTCGCATTATATCACCTTTCTTTTGGTAAAATTGGGTGTGCAAAACCAAACCCAATGTGATATAATGCTTCTTGTAAGGGGAAGCATATCTTCATGGGTATGATTTCACCTGAACCGCCTTCGGCGCGCCAACGCCGGGGGCGGTTTTTGATTTGATGGTTAAAGTAAAATATCTTCGTCAGTCATACTGATTCTCCTTCTGACATTATCAAGATGTCATTTTTAGTATGTATGAAATAGTGCAGGCTCGACTGATTTCATCCGATATTCCGCGAGCGGGATTGTCACCCCCATGCGCCGCGCCGCATCGGTGATGGGCCTTGCAATATAATCTTGTAATTCATAGTCGCTGAACAGGAGATCAACGGCGAACCGGTTTGCCTGAACCTCCATTTTGTCAATGGAGAATAGCGTGTTTTCCCGTAAGAAAGGCGAGTTTGCTTCTGGATGCAAAATAGCATGTCCTAATTCATGGGCGCACGTGAACCTTTGCTTTTCCTCACTGCTGTCTTGATTGATATGTATGAACTTATGTCGAAAGCACTGGTTATAAAATCCTTGAACTGATCCTAATTTTTCATATGTTACTGTAATTCCAATCGAATCGGCCAGTTCAAACGGATCGTTTGTGTGATACTCTTCACACAAAGCGTGAACAAGCTCTTTCGTATTCATTCCATTATTGTTCCCCTTTATATTTCTTTGGAGTAAATTTCTGCTTTGCAAGCCTTTTGCCCATTTCCAGACTGTTTCTTAAACTGATTGCGATCAACTCCTTTGTAGCGTCATCAAGCGGTTCACCTTGGAACATCAATCCTTCTTGGCTACTTTCCAATTGGGACAATGCTTCTTCCAGTTTTTTAGATATGTCGCGCTCGTCCTTCGCAGTAAGGGCGGGCGTTTTTTCATGATATTGCTCTCCGCGCAGTAAATAATCTACTGATACATTAAAAAATTCTCCAAGTTTTAGTAGTGTTTCAAAATCAGGTTCACGTTTGCCGGTTTCATACTGAGAGATTGTGCTCTCAGCAACTCCAATTTTTTTACCCAATTCTTTCATGGATATTCCCTTTTCACGTCTTAAACGCCTTAAAGCTTCCACTATACTTCACCTCTTTTAGTTGCATTTATTATAAACTTTTCGAAATGAAAAGTAAATTAGTTTATTTAAAAAATATCTTGACATTATGTGAAGATAGCGCTATTATAATAATGAACTTCACAATATGACAAGAAAAGAGATGAAAGAAATGCGATCATGGCTAAAAGCTATTCGAAAAGAGAAGGGAATGACATTATCAGAAGTTGCACTCGCTATCGGAATTTCAGAAAGTTACTATTGCTTAATTGAAAATAACGATAGACAAAAGCGTATGGATATTTCGCTTATATCGAAGATTTCATCTGTGCTGGACATTCCAATTTCTGAAATTATCAGATTAGAACAAAAGAAAGAGTGCAATTGAACGAGTATCGTACCTTTATTCTAACACGCCTAAACCACTTATTGAACTGTTTGATTTTGGAATTAAGAAGCAAAGTCCCATCATTGGGACAGTGAGAAATAACCATGTATCAAAAGGAGGAAAAACACAATGAAAACGACATTTTCAGAGAGACTGAAACACGCTATGAACGAGGCCCACATGAGCCAATCCGAACTGTCAAGCAAAACGGGCATCACAAAAGCATCTATCAGCCAATATCTTTCCGGAAAGAATCAACCGAGAGAAGACAAGATTTTTCTGATGGCAGAAGCCTTGAAAGCATCTCCGGATTTCCTGATGGGCAAGGACGTGCCGCCCATGCTTCCCCGCGTATCAGTGGATAGGATCGGTACAAGGACGGCGGCGCGATGCATAGGCAAGTCTGAGCAGTTCATCCGGATCGGCTTGCAGCGCGGCATTTTACCTTTTGGAAATGCCGTGCCAGGAACCGGGCGCAAGTTTATCTACTATATTAATCCGGTTCAGTTCAGGGAGTATGTCGGGCGGGACCGCTTTGATCGGTTCTTTGGATCACAGACTGAGAGCGGGAGAAGAACATGACCATTGCAATATTAGAGGCTGTATTCGGGACGCTGGCGACAATCTTTTTCATATGGGCTTGCTGGAATGAAAAGCGGTTGATCGCATGGGAGGATAAACACCTGATCCCGTGGGCAAAACAATTGCAAAAGCGTTTCCAAAGGAGTTGCAGGCAATGGATTTCAAAATAGGCGACCATGTCCGCGGGACCGCAGGCAGCGCCAATATGTTTACGGGACCAGACCTGATTGACGCCGTTGTGCTTGACGTTTGGGCGGATGGGCAGGTGCTGATCCAGATCGTAGAGCACCGGCTATACCCGCGAGAGGAAGGTGCAATGCTGGGCGTGGAGGAAAGCGAGATTGAATTGATAGAGGAAGGAGGGTGATTATGCCGTTTACCGCGGATGAACTGGAAGCTATGCGCATTGCGGATGAAGAGATCGAACGGGAGTTTGAGGAGTCCTACTCCGCACAGTACGCGGATGCTGAGATCAGTAAGTGGCTGGATGACTTGGCGACCAATGATACATTGGATCATAAGCAGCTACATAACAAACGGTATCGGCGTGCCTACTATGAGGCGCACAAGGACGAGATTGCAGCCTACCAGCGCGCCTACTATGCCCGCAAAAAGAACACCGCCCCCGACACGGCAATTGTCAGAAGCGGCACGTAAGAAAACCCGAACAAGATAAGGCGATCCTTACAGCTACAGTGTAGCATTGGGGGCGCTGGAAGTCAAGAATGGAAGTGAAGAAATGACAGAGGAAAAGGCCATGAGAGCCATAGACGAGGCTCGGCAGAAAGTGGACAGCCTTGTTTCACGCGGCCAAATCACCCCGGCCTGTGCGGAAGAATACCTTAAAATGATTACCGCAGAGAAGCTGCGGGACTACTCCATCACAGAAAGGACGGTGCAAGCTTACCATGAAACTGCTCGAACTCCAGCTTGAAAACTTTAAGGGTGTCCGCCAGTTTACCTTCTCCCCGGGCGGACGCTGCGCCACAGTATACGGTGACAACGGTACCGGGAAGACTACCCTCGCGGATGCGTACTTCTGGCTGCTCACTGGCAAAGACAGCGCCGGGAGGTCGGACAGCGCATTTACCGTTAAGCCCATGGGCGCGGAAGGGCTGGATTGCTCCGTGGAGGGCAGCTTCCGCCCAGACAGCGGCGAACCCTTTACCCTGCGCCGTACATACAAAGATGTGTTTGAACGCCGACGGGGCGACGCAGAGCGCAGGCTCAAGGGCAACACCACGGAATATACAGTCAACGGCGTGCCAAAGCCCAAAAAAGAGTATGACGCATTCGTTGCAGAGCACTTCGGCGGCAGCCTGTTCGCCGTGCTGACAGATCCGGACGCATTGGCTGGGAAGTTAAGCCCGGATGCACGGCGGGAAATCCTGATTAGCGCATTTGGCAGGGAATTGGATGACGGGGACGTCATCAACAACCACGAAGAGCTGCGGGAGCTGCTGCACTGCATTGGGAATAAATCCGTGGAGGATTACACGATCGCCACCCGGGAGCAGCGCCGGAAAGTTAACGACCGTCTGAAAGAGATCCCCGGCCGTATCGACGAGGCGGAGAAAGCGAAGCCTATCCTTGCTCCGGCCCGTGAGAGCCTTGCGGAATACGCTGAACGGAGCAAACAGCGCGCTGCCCTGCAAAACAAGCTGGACGAAGTCCGCAGCGGGCAGGCGATCTCTATGGCGCGGAAAGCCATATCGGATATTGAGGCAAGCATCTCCGCTGCCAAGGCCAAATATGTCAGGCAGGCAGCGGAACGCAGTGAGCCGGACAATGCACGGATCCACGACCAGCGCGGTTTGATCGACGGCCTTGCGGAAAAACTCCGGGAGACGGAATCACAAAAACGCAACCTGCAAGGGCACCTCCGGCAGGCAGAAAAATCGCTGGATGACCTGCGCAGCGCGTGGGATAAAGCGGATGCCCGGCAATGGTCTGGCGATACGACCTGTCCCACCTGTGGGCAGCCGATCCCGGAAGCAAACCTCGAAGCCTCCCGCCGGAAATTCAATGCAAAAAAAGCGGCTGAGTTGGAAGATGTCGAACAGTCTGCTGCCGGTCAGCAGCAACAGATCGCCGGCTGCAAAGAACAGCTGGCAGAATTGGAAGCGCAGGCGGAAGTCTATCAAAAAAGCAGGACAGAGGCGGAGATAGCCCTGAAGGAGATGCTCTCCCGCATTGCAGAACCCGAACCCTTTGAAAAAACGTCTGAATACGCTTCCCTCTTGCAGAAGCTCAGCGCCGCAGAGGAGCAGTTAAAGGCCCTGAAAAGCCGTGCGGACGACGCAGCCGCCCATATCATTGCGGAGATCGGAGAGCTGGACGCGCAGATAGAAGCCGCCAGGCAGCGCATGGCCGCCAGGGAAACCATTGAACGGCAGGAGAAGCGCATTGAGGAGCTAAAGGCGGAGGAAAAGGCCCTCTCCTTGCAGCTCGCCGCCTATGATAAGGGCCTTCTGCTGGCGGAACAGTTTGTGCAGGTTAAGGCACAGGACATCGAGGGGCAGGTAAATGCCGCTTTCCGTCTGGTCAAATGGAAACTCTTTGATGTGCAGAAAAACGGCGGTATTAAGAACTGCTGCGAGGCAACTGTAAATGGCGTGCCCTACGGGACGAACCTCAACCGCGCGGCAAAGCTTAACGCCGGACTGGATATCATCTCGGCGCTGTCAAAGGCCTCAGGTGTACAGCTGCCAGTATGGGTGGATAACGCAGAGAGCGTGACAGACCTGCTGCCGGTGGACACACAGGTCATCCGCCTGGCGGTGTCGGCAACGGACAAAACATTGAGAGTGGCTCTACCTGAAACACACAATCAATATTATGCAGATAAAGGAGACGATGAGGCATGAGCGGAACCTCCATTGCCAAAGTGGATACTTTCAAAGAGATTTTGAACACCGGGTCCGTCCGCGCGCAGATCAAAAACAGCCTGAAAGAGAATGCGGGGGCCTTCATGTCCAGCATGATCGACCTGTATTCCGGCGATCCGCTGCTCCAAAACTGCGATCCGCAGGCGGTCGCTATGGAATGCCTGAAAGCTGCATCCCTGCATCTGCCGATTGTAAAATCCCTGGGCTTTGCCTACGTCGTGCCATACAAAAACAAGCCGACCTTTATCATCGGCTACAGGGGCCTGATCCAGCTTGCGCAGCGCTCCGGTCAGTACCGCACGATCAACGCAGGAAGTGTCTATAAGGGCGAAATCATAGGCGTTGACAAACTTTCCGGCATGATCGACATTTCCGGCGAACGAAGCGGCGATGAGGTGGTTGGGTACTTCGCGTATTTCAAGCTGCTCAACGGGTTTGAGAAGCTCCTGTACATGACTAAGCCGGAGATAGAGGCCTATGCCGAAAAGTACAGCCCCAGTTACAACAGCAACTACAGCCCGTGGAAGACAGAGTTTGACAAGATGGCGCAGAAGACCGTGCTGCGCAAGCTGATCGGGACCTATGGCGTGATGACGCCTGACATGCAAACTGCCGTTGTAACGGATGATGCCGGCGCCACCCCGCAGCAGGAGATCGAGCAGAAGGCCAACCGTGGCGGTGTGGTGGACATCAACCCAGACACCGGAGAAGTCCTTAATGCAGAAGACCTTCCATCTACGGAAGCGGAGAAGCCGCAACCCAAGAAGCGGCCGTTTTGACGATGGGCAGGATCGATGTAAAATGCCTGGCCTCCGGCAGCACAGGAAACGCCTATGCCGTCGATGACGGAGAGAGTGCCCTCCTGCTGGAGGCAGGGCTCCCCGCCAAAAGGATCCTTTCCGGATTCCTGCCGCTGCTCCCCCGTGTTGCGGGTTGCCTCATCACCCATGAGCACGGTGACCATGCGTGCGGCGCTGTTGGGCTCGCGGGGCGCGGGATTGACCTGTATGCAACTGCGGGGACGCTTACCGGTATTTCCGGAATCGTTCCCACCCACCGGCGGCACGAGGTGAAAGTGGGCGTACAGCTCCACCTCGGCTCCTGGATTATCCTCCCGTTCGAAACGGAGCATGACGCTGCGGAGCCGGTGGGATATCTGCTTTACTCCCTGGCAGCACAAGAGAAGCTGCTGTTCGCAACAGATACCTACTATATCCCGAACACGTTCCGGGCCCTGAACATCGTCATGGTGGAGTGTAACTACAGCCGGGATCTGCTGGAAGAAAGCATAAAGGCCAGACGGGTTCCGAGGATGTTAAAGAACCGGCTCCTGCGCAGCCATTTTTCGCTGGATAATGTAAAAGCATTCCTGGCGGCAAATGACTTGAGCGAATGCCGGAGGGTTTATCTACTCCATCTGAGCGGCGGGAATTCTGACCCGGAGCGGTTCAAGCGGGAGATTCAGGAGCTGACCGGGATTGTGACCGCGGTATGCGAGAAAGGCGGTGATGCTTGTGGCCCGTCCTCTGAAGGATGGGGTTGACTACTGGCCTTTTGATGTGGATTTCCTGCGGGATAAAAAGATGAAGCTCATCAAGGCGGAATTTGGGATCAAGGGCGCATATATCGCGCTGGAACTGCTCAATTCCGTGTATGCAACCAATGGATACTTTAAATCGTGGGATGAAGACGATTGTCTCCTGATGTCTGAGGGTGTCGGCGATGGTTGTTCCCCCAAACTTGTAGACGAGGTATTGCAAGGGTGTCTGCGGCGTTCCCTGTTCGACCAGGGGGTGTATCAGATGTTCAGCGTATTGACTTCGCCGGGTATCCAGCGGCGGTTCCTCCGGATCGTGGGGAACAGCCGCCCCGACATACGCATTTTCAAAGAATACTGGCTGCTGGATACGGGCAACAAAAAAGACGTTCCAGCCAGTGTTCTTGGAAAGTTGACCTTTGAAAACGTTTCCCGCAAGGAAAACTCAGTTAAAAGTAAGGATAACCCCCTTAAAAGTACCGGAAATCAGGAAAGTAAAGAAAAGAAAAGTAAAGAAGAGAGATATATGCGCGCGCGCGAGGAAACAGGGAATTTAAGACAGGTCTCTGCATACTTCGAGGAAGTCTTCGGGCGGCTTATCGGCGGGAAGGACCGGGACATCATCGTCCGGATCGCCGGGGAGTATGACCCCGACCTGTCGTTGTGCGCGATCCGGCTGGCAAAAGAGCGCAATGCAAACAGCGCAGCCTATGTGCTCTCGATCCTGGAACGTTGGAAGGCGCAGGGCGTCACCCATATTGACCAGGTGAAAAAGCAAAATCAGAACGCAGTCACAAAAAAATCAGCGCCGTCGGACTATACCGATCCGGCGCTGTATCAGGAGGAAGGTGATCTGGATGCCGTCTTCGGAAGATATCCAAAAAACAAAGGATGAATACGAGCTGCCGCCCTTGGAGCAAACCGGCACATGCCCCTATTGCGGTGCACCCATCCTGGGCCGGAAGATGTTTGGCGGCTGGATCAACCGGGAATGCGAATGCCAGCGGAAGGCCCGCGAGGAAGAGGAGCGTCAGGAGGCCGAGCGTGATTGCTGGCTGATGATCGAGCGGAACAAGCGAGAAAGTGGGATCCCGCCCCGGCAGCGAGAGTGCACGCTTGCATCCTTCGAAGAACGGGAAGGCACGGGTAAGGCCTTGCAGGCTGCCAGGCGGTACATAGAGGTATTCGCGGAGATGTCCTCTCGCGGGGAGGGCCTGCTCTTTGCCGGGCCGACCGGCTGTGGGAAAACACATCTTGCCGCGGCGATTGGGAACGCGCTGCTGGAGGATGGGCGCCGCGTCGTGTTTAAGCGAGTGACGGACCTGTATTACGAACTGCGCGGATCCTTCGACGGAGGAAACAGTGAGACTGATATTATTACCCCATGCCGGCAGGCTGACCTGCTAATCCTTGATGATCTGGGGGCCGATGCACCGACGCCTTGGACGCGCAGCGTCCTGCAATCCCTGGTGGATTACCGCGTCAACTACTATCGCCCGATGGTGGTCACAACCAATCTGCGGGACGAGGCGGCTCTACGGGGAGCAGTTGACAGCCGGACGGTGGACCGTTTGGAGGGTTGCTGCCATCGGTTTGTAATGGCGGCGCCGTCATACAGGAGGATCCGGCATGATGATTAGGTTTGTAATCCCCGGGGAGCCGCAGGGTAAGGGCCGGCCAAAATTCAGCCGGCAGGGAAACTTTGTGAAAACCTACACGCCTGCGAAGACGGAAAACTATGAGGCGCATATCAAGGCGTGTTTCATGGCTTCCGGCGCTGGCATGATCCCGCAAGGCGTGGAAATCGGCATGGAGATCACAGCGTTCTACAGTATCCCGAAGTCCACCAGCAAAAAGCGAGCGGCCCTGATGCGAGAAGGGGTAATCCGGCCGGCCAAGAAGCCGGATTTCGACAACGTAGCGAAGGTGATCTGCGACGCGCTGAACAAGATCGCGTATTACGACGACGCGCAGATTGTGGAAGCTGCGTTCGCAAAGTTTTACGCGGACGAGCCCAGGGTTGTGGTTAGGCTGTGGAAGATCAATGAACGGAGGCAGCGTGATGCGCAAGATCAGGAAAAGCAAACCGCCGGAACAGGCGATTGAGCAATACACGTTTTACGGCACGGTCGTATACACCTGCCCATACTGCTCTGCCCAACTAGGGGGGGCTGAGACAAGCAGGAGGCCGGAGACCTGCCCGGAGTGCGGGCAGAGGATTGCTTATGAGGAGGCACAATGATGAAACGGAAAATCCGCTACATGGCGTATAGCGCCATATATACTGCCCGTATCCACGCCAATGTGTTGTGTCGGTTAAGATTCCTGGCAATCAAGGCCATTACAAAGCCGGAATACTGGCCGTTACATTACAAATGGTGCCCTACATGCAAATATCGCTGTTTGCAGCGAGCGGGCGTATACGATAGAGCGTGTAAGGCCTGGGGGATTAAGGAGGCGGAGGGATAGAGATGCCAGAAGTAAACATTTATCATCCATGCATTACGCGAATTTCCTACCGGCAGGAAAAGGGAGATTCTAATTATGGCACCTGCCTATGGGCAGATTTTGAATTTGACACAATCAATTACCGCTTACAGATCACGTCTGACTGTGGAAATTATTCTTACCAGTGGGTTCCAACTCCGGGGAAAGAATCATTTTTTGGATTGTGCCGGAGAATCAAGCCGGATTATTTACTTAGCAAAATTTCATGTGAAACTGCAATCGACCGAAACGCGACATTAAAAAGCGCAATTGATTTAATTTATCAAAATTTTGGATATTTTGCCGACTTTGAAGATGACTGGGAAACGCTGCTTGAATGCGAACTCGCTGCTATTTCGAACGATGCAGAAATCGCAAACCATATTGTGGGTTTTGCAGATGAGTGAAGTTGATCCCGGAGAAGCCTTGTGTTGCGTCCAAAAGACTTACCCATCAACAGCAAAGCGGATTGTAAAAATTTTTGAAACCTGCATAAAACCTAAAATTCCGAAGGGGTGAGACTTTGGATGATATTGCGCGAACTGCACACAACCGAGATTGACTGTTGGATAAAGGAACATCACTATTTGCATTCTACCCCTGCTGGTGCCGTCCAACGCCTGTGCAGCCTTAAACCGCCGGCAGATAAGCCGCAATGCCCGGATGAACGGTGTGTATGACTGCTGGATGGTGGGCTGTGTCCGTTTAAACGTTGTGTGAGGAGGGATGGGTTTGACCGTGAAGGCCGTTGACTACCGCGAAAGTAATAGCTCTGCCAGCTTTGAACCTGGGGACTTTTGCTTGTACGCATTTGGCAAAGAAAACAAATCCAAAGCCGTGGTGGAAGTCGTAAAGGTATTGGACGATCCACGTGGAGTGGCGCAAGTTAAATTTCACAGGGTTTTGGCGGATGATACCGGTAACGGCTTGTTCAACTATCTGCGCCGTACAGGCGATACGATGAATGCCAGCTTCGATTATCTTAAAAAGTTGCCCCGAAAGCAGGTGAAAAAGTGACCGTCAAAGATGCCGAGAACATAAAGCTTGACCCGGACGTCTATTCCCGGTGCGTCGCCACGGCAAAGGGATATTACCGGATGTTGCAACGCCAGAAAGAGATCGAAGAGGAGATCATCCACGAGACGCATGCGCCGGATGGGCAGCCGAGGGGCAGCGGTACGGGGGACCCTACTGCCCGAAAGGTCGAGAAGATCCTTCAGAGGCAGCGAGAGAACGACCGGAAAATTCGGGCGGTGGAACAGGCGTGGATATCGTTTCAAGATAAGCGCGTAAGGATGTTCATCAAAAAGAATTTTTTCGAAGGGCTGCTTATGCGGGAAATCTGCATCATAATGCCCGAAGGCACACCTATGGCAGAAATCACAATGAAACGGTATCGTAAGAAGTTTTTGATACGTCTGGCTGAAAATCTTTTTGAAATTTAATTGCGCATGATACCTATTTCCCGAAAAAGGGTCTATAATTGGTATTGTGGAATGATTGCAAGAACCTTTTTACTTTCAGTTTTCTCCTTTCTTTCCCGCCTTTCCCCGGGGCGGTAATACCGGGGACAGATACAGGCGGTAGGCCGGTGCCCTATTCAAGGCGGGCTCAACACCTGCGCCGCCGTAGCAAGCCGAAAGTCCACGGTAGTGCGTAGTCAGGCAACCCGGGCCGGTGGGGCACAACCGGCAACTAAACCAACACCAGCGGACTGCCTTCCCCCAGGCGGTTCGCTATTTTTGTACCGATATAAGTTTTAAATGAGGTGGTGAGGTGGCGAATGACCAAGAAACAGCAACTCTTTTGCGAAGAATACCTCATTGATTTAAATGCGACGCAGGCTGCAATTCGTGCAGGATACAAACCCGAGAGTGCGGGATCGGTGGGAAGTGAAAACCTGAAAAAACCTGAAATACGCGCGCGCATAGACAAAGCGATGGCGGAACGGTCAAAGCGCACCGGTGTAAATGCTGACCGCGTCGTCCGCGAGTTGGCCAGAGTTGCTTTTGTAAACGCCTCTGATGTGATTGATATGAACAAAGCGACGGTCATCGATGGAGCATGTGCCGACGATACTGCGGCCATTTCCAGCGTTAAGGTCAAAAACATTCCGACGGATGACGGAGAAATCGTAGAGCGAGAAATCCGGCTGGCCGACAAGTTGAAGGCGTTGGAACTGCTGGGCAAGCACATTGGGATGTTTACCGATCGGGTTGAGGTGAAAGGCCAACTCGACACTGGCCAGAAGAAGCTTGACGACATTTTGAGCCAGCTTCGGGGGAATGGCGGTGGATGACCGGCTGATCTTGTCGGAGAAGTACCAGTCATTTCTACGTTGCAATGCGCCAGTTGAATTTCTTGAAGGCACAACGGCAGCAGGAAAGACGACTGTCGGCCTGTTCAAGTTTATGCTGCGCGTGGCCGAGAGCCCGAAGAAGATCCACATCTTGGCCGGTCTTGACCTAGGGACGATTGAAAAAAACATTATCAACAAAGACCTTGGCATCCTTGATGACTTTGGGAGCTTGGTCGAATACAATGCCGGCGGTAAGGGCAAAAACTCCCTCCCCCATCTGCTATTTCATCCGTCATCTGGCGATAAGGTGATCTATGTCCTTGGGTATGACAACAAAGCACGCTGGAAAAAGGCGCTGGGCGGTCAGTATGGCTGTTTGTATATCGACGAGATCAATATTGCGGATATGGAGTTTGTCCGAGAGGCGTCGATGCGATGCGATTACATGCTTGCCACGCTGAATCCTGATGATCCGGGATTGCCGGTATACGAGGAATACATCAACCATTCCCGGCCTCTGCCCGAATGGGAAGCCGAAACTCCAAAAGAAATTTTAGAGATGCTCAAAGAAGAACCAAAACCCGGATGGGTGCATTGGTTCTTTTCTTTTGCGCACAATTTGGGCCTGCCACCGGAAAAGGTGCAGCGGATCATAAACAGCGTGCCCAAAGGCACGAAGCTTTACAAGAACAAAATCGAGGGCTTACGCGGCCGGGCGACAGGATTGATATTTAACCTGCAACCGCACAATCTGATCACGGCAAAAAGGCTTCTGGAGCAGATGCAGGCAGGTAAGATGAAATTCGTGCAGGCGTCTGCCGGTGTGGATACGTCGTATTCCCAGCAGTCTGCCGATACCTTTGCGTTTACGCTCACTGGCATTACAGCGGATCGCAAAAAGATCACATTGGCCGCGGAAGTCCACAACAACCGCGATCGCGCAACGCCGCTCGCTCCCAGTGATATCCCGCCGCTGATGATCGCCTTTCTGGAAAAGTACCGGGAGATCTTCGGCCTGTTTGCTCGTAACGTCTTTATCGATTCTGCGGACGAGGCCACAATCATCGAATGCCAGAAATACAAGCGGCTACACGGAAGCATCTATGACTTTGTGCCCGCGTGGAAAAAGACGAAGATTATTGACCGTATCAATCTGCAATCCGGATGGATGGCGAGCGGGCATTTCCTTCTGGTGGAGGATTACTGCCGGCCGGAAATTGATGAGCTGAATTCTTACAGCTGGAAGGAAGACAAGGACAACGAGCCGGAGGACGGCCACGATCACGCAATTAACGCCGATCAGTATTCGTGGCTGCCCTACAAACAAAAGATCGGGCAAGGAGGGACGCATCAGTGAGTAAATTCGGGAAGAAGGTGAAAAGCATGCTGCGGAACTGGCTGCAAATCCAACCTGCCGCACAGAACAGCATTGTTTTGCAAGAACCGCTGAGCCACCAGGCGTCGGTGATCCGCAATCAAATCTGGTATCGCGGCGAGGCAGCGGAGTTGGAACAGCTATACAAGCAGCTTGGCGCGCAGGACAGTACGAACGCAGCGCGTTTCTGGGCTGCCGTACCCGCCAACGATGTGAAACTGCGAAAGATCCACAGCGGGCTTCCCGCGATCCTCGTCGATACGCTCGCC
>OHDH01000400.1_pt1 | contig 22130 bp, 19 predicted proteins | sample 1566921 | NCBI WGS metagenome assembly OHDH01 (sample SAMEA3879585, study PRJEB24766) | human gut metagenome | biome: human-associated habitat; feature: feces | place: USA | collected 1985/1987
CCGCCAATCAGGTGTGGGCGGCGGCGGGAGCCTACGGCTTTGAGCCGCTTTTCCTGGCACGCAACACCGACGGCACGATCGATTTTTATATGAACTGTGTCGTGGGACTGGTGCACAAATACTATGGCGACGACCTGCTCCGCGACCTTTTTGCCACATGGGACGGCGATCTCCGGGAGAGCCAGCTGGACGATCTGACATGGCTCTACCTCGAAAGCGCGGTCTATCTGCTGGAGCTGCCCCGCCGCCCGGTCCTTTCCGAGCTGCGCCGGGCCCACGCGGACTATTTCTTCGGCATCCAGTACAAGCTTTCGCGGCAGGAGTGGATGGCAAAAAATCAGCTGGTCTACACCATGCAGGCCGACCGCTGGCGCACCGTACAGGGCAGGCATCCGCCTGTGATGACCCCCTACGAGAGCCGGCTGGCAGAGGCACTTTCTCCCTCCCAACCGCCCCAGCCCGGCCAGCTCAAGGGTGAGCTGCTGGGCCTGTTTGCAAGGTTTGCCCTGTTTGACGGCAGGATCCGGCACAAAGTGGGGCTTCATCTGCATCTGGAGGGGCTGCTGGCCTCTCTTGCCACCAAAACGCTGCCCACCCAGATGATCAAGACCGACCGTCTGACCGTGGAGCACTCCGGTTCCGTGGAAGCGGGCGGCTCCGGCCCCACGGCAGACAAGCGGCTGGCCCACATCACCCTGCGGCAGAATGCCGCCGAGGACCGCGCCTACATTGAAAGCTGCTTTGGCCGTTCCCTCTATCCGCCCGAGCGTCTGCGCAAGGCCGAGCAGGCGCTCTGCACCGGGGCGCACCTCGGGTGCCGCCTCTGGTTTGCCTCCGGCGTGCCCAGCCCGGAACAGGCCCCCACACCGGAGGCAAAGCACCTGGCCGAACAGGCTCAGCTGCAGGCCGACCGCAACCGTGCCTACTACGCCAAAAACCGGGCACTTCACCGCAGTGTGGTGCTCCGGCTCACCGAGCAGATCCGCAACTGCATTCTGGTCCACCAGCAGCCCAATGCCCGGATCGCCCGCAGCGGCGCTCTGGACCCGGAGCGGGTCTGGCGCGCTCCCCTTCTGAACGACAGCCGGGTGTTCCGCTGTGCCGAGGAGGAGAATCAGCCCTCCTTCACCGTGGACCTGCTGCTGGACGCTTCGGCTTCCCGGCTCCACTGTCAGGAGGTCATTGCGGCGCAGGGCACGATCCTGGCCCAGAGTCTTGCCGCCTGCGGCATCCCGGTGCGGGTCAGCAGCTTCTGCAGCCTGCGGGGCTATACGGTTCTGCGGGTGCTCAAGGGCTTTGCGGACAAAAGCCTGCAGGGGATCGACCAGTATTTTGCATCGGGCTGGAACCGCGACGGCCTTGCCCTGCGGGCGGCAGGCGATCTGGTCAGCTTTGACCCCGGCCCCGCACCCCGGCATCTGCTCATCCTGCTGACAGATGCTTCCCCCAACGACAGCCGCCGCGTACCGCCCAGCCCGGAACAACCGCTGGGTTGTGATTACGGCGGCTCCTACGGCGTGGACGATGCCGCCGCCGAGGTGCGCACCCTGCGGCGCAAAGGTCTGCGTGTTTCTGCCGTGTTCATGGGCGAGGACAGCTCCAGCCACGATGCAGAACGCATCTACGGCAAAAATCTCGCCCGCATCCGGGGCATGGATCAGCTGGCACGCGCCGCGGGGCGGCTCATCCAGAATGAGATCCGGGAGCTGGGCGATTGAATCCTGCCATCACAAAAGGCTTCTCCGACGGGAGAAGCCTTTTCCATTTACAACCAATCCGTTTGTCCGCATCCCCGAATTTCCAAAATATTTTGGTTTTTGTCAAACTTATAGTTGTATTTTGTTGTTGTCTATGCTATAATGCAGACAGAGAACAACCGATGGATGGTTTCCGACACATCATCCAAAACCAGAGAGGAGACCCGCTATGGATGCCAGCCGCTATTTTGAAGAGATGCACCGTGCCATGTCCGCACAAAAAAACAATTCTTCCCTGCTCCTGACCGTCAAGGTACAGGACCTGGGCGGCGCTGATGCCTATCTGGAGCTGCGGCAGTCTCCCAATGGCCGCGCCCGGGTGTTTTACTCCACCATGGGCCGCCGCAACCTGAACTTCCAGCTGTTCCGCAAGGGCTGGCAGCTCTGCCACAACGCATCCGGCGAGATGACAGGGCAATTCCCCACCCGGGCCGAGAACCTGCTGGACAGCGCGGACTTTTCCGCCTGCATCCGGGACGACACCCTGGACGCGGGCCGTACTGAGATCATTCTGCGGGAGCTGCGCCGCGCGGCAGGCACCTCCCGCTCCTGCCTGCCTCAATCTGCCCGGGAAGGTGCCATGATCACCGTGGAGAGCTTTGTGGGCCGGGGCGGCGAGTGGAACTACTGGTCCACCCGTGCCGCCGACTGCCTGCCCATTGCGGCAATCCTCTGCTGGCTGGGCGATTTTCTGGCCGGAACGGAGCGCCGCACCCTGCAATCCAACCCTGAGGCCATGGCACTGGCCGCCCGCTGGCAGGCCGAACTCGCCTCCCCCTTTGCGCAGCCGGCTGACTGCGTCCAGCGTCCTGCCCGCACGGTTTCGCCTTCCGCGCCCCGCCGTGCCGCACAGCAGGCGCAGAACCCCCGCTGGCAGAGCATCCTTGCCGTGCTTGCAACCGTATGAAAACAACAGGCGGTGCCGGAAATCTCCGGCACCGCCTGTTGTTCTCTGTTTTACTGTGCGGATGCGGCATCCACCACATGGCCCACCAGCACAGAGGTGGTCACTGTGCCCACACCGCCGGGCACCGGGGTAACAGCCTCCACGATGGGTTCTGCCTCATCAAAGCGGACATCGCCGCAGAGCTTGCCCTCTTCGTTGACGTGGATGCCCACATCCACCACGACCTGACCTTCCCGCAGGCAATCGGCCCCGATGGCTCCCCGCCTGCCCATGGCGACCACCAGCACATCGGCCTCCCGGCAGAGGGCGGGCAGGTCCCGGGTCCGGGAATTGCAGAGGGTCACGGTGGCGTTCTCCCGATCCAGCATCATGGCGGCGGGCTTGCCCACCACCAGGCTGCGGCCCACGACCACGGCCCGTTTGCCGGACAGCGGCACGTTGTAGTATTTCAGGATCTCAAGGCAGGCCTGCGCCGTGCAGGGCGGATAACCGATGGGCATGTTGGTAAACACACCAGCCATCGAGCCGTCCGTGATGCCGTCCACGTCCTTTTCCGGGGCAAGCGCCTCCTGGACCCTGCAGTCATCGAACCGCTTTGGCAGGGGCCGGAAGATCAGGCACCCGTGAACCGATGCATCCCCATTGATCTGCCGGATCACATCCAGCAGTTCCTCCTGCGTAACATCTTCCGCCAGATGGAACTGCCGCACCTCCACGCCAACCTTACCGCACCGGGTGACGATCCCCTTTTCATAAGAAATGTCATCCTCCCGCGCGCCGACCCGCACCACAGCCAGCGTGGGCACGATGCCCTTTTCCTTCAGCGCGGCACAGCGCGCGGCGTTTGCTTCGTTCATGGCGGCCACCACAGGCGCACCCTTCAAGATCTGAGCCATTTTCTTCTCCCCTCACTCATTTGATACAGTCTGATAGACCCTGTCAGCCTGCGGCACAAACTCGGCCAGCAGCTGTTCCGCTCTGGCCTCCAGCGCATCCGCATGGGCCTTGTCTGCCATCAGGCGGGTGTTGACCTTCACGTTCAGCCCCGCTGCCTGCATGGCTGCCTTGCAGAACAGCGCCGCGCATCCGGCATCGGAACGGGCCAGCACGCTGCCCTTTTCGGCGTACTCTGCGGCCAGTGCGATGCCCTCACCGCAGGCAGTCATCACCTCCAGCGGCACGGCGCAGGCTCTGTCCAGTGCCTTTTCCAGCACCGCGGCCTTGTGGGCCTGCTGTTCCGGGGTTTCCTTCGGCAGCTTGTAGGCCGCCGCAACAGGCAGAAAGGCCTCCGCGTCGGCCTGTACCAGCGCTTCCAGCCGCTTGCGCAGGGCCTCGGCCCGGACATTCAGGGCAGCGATGTCCGCTTCCACGGCAGCATATTTCTTTTTGCCCACGGTCAGGCTGCCCACCATGCTGCCCAGCGCCACACCGGCCGCGCCCACCAGCGCCGAAGCGCCGCCGCCGCCCGGAGCCGCCGCCTTGCTGGCCAACTCCTCCAGAAAACCTTCACAGCTCAAATTCATCAGTTCCACGATATACTTTCCTCTCTGTTACAAATCCATCCAGCCGCCAGTCCTGTTCCTCTGCAGCCGCTTCCGGCACCCGCTGGGCCTCAAAGGCCACGCCCAGCGCCACGGCGTTCCGGCACCTGGGCAGATAGCGGTCATAGTAGCCCTTGCCCATACCCACCCGGCGGCAGGCCGCATCAAAGGCAGTGCAGGGCACCAGCACCAGATCAAGCGCCTCCGGCCGGATGAGCGCCGCCCGTTCCAGAACCGGTGTGCGGATGCCGTAAGCCCCCACCTCCCAGCCGTCCGGCCCCGGTACGGCAGCGGTCAGGGTAAAGTTTTCCCCACAGACCGGATAGGCCACCGTTTTGCCCAGCCGGGCCGCCTGCTCTGCCAGCCCAGCAAGATCCACCTCCCCGCCAAAAGCGGCGTAGAGCAGCAGATTCTCTGCCTTTTGGAAGCAGGGCATGGCCAGAATGCGGGCACAGATGGCTGCATTGGCCGCCGCCCGCTCTGCCTGCGGCAGACCCCTGCGGGCCATGATGCCCGCCCGGCGCTGCGCTGCTTTCCGGTCCCGGATCTCCATTGACACTTCTCTCCCCTGAAATTTCATACCCACTCAATATATCTGAAATGCGGAAGAATTGCAAGAGCATGGCTGGAAAATAACCGCAAAATAGGCTATAATGGTGCAGAACAAACCAAAAAGGAGAACGATTATGCTCATTTATCTGCTGCGTCACGGCCAGACGGAGTACAACGCGCAAAAACGATATCAGGGCCAGCGGGACATCCCCCTTTCCGCCGCGGGCATCGCCCAGCTGCGGCAGGCAGATTTTGCACCGGAGGTGGTCTATGTCACCCCGCTGCAGCGCACCGCCCAGACGGCGCGGGTGTTCTTTCCCGGGGCAAAGCTCATTCCGGTGGACGGGCTGAAGGAGATGAACTTCGGCCGATTTGAGGGCCAGCCATTCGTGCAAGTGGAGCAGGACCCGGAATATTTGGCATGGGTGCAGGAAAACGAGCACGCCGCCCACCCGGACGGGGAGCGCAGGAGCGATTTCTGCAACAGAGTGTGCAAAACGCTGGCCGACCTCATTGACAAGGCCCTTGCCGAAGGGCAGGAGCGGTTGGTCATCGTGGCCCATGGCGGCACCCAAATGGCTGCACTGGAGCGGTTTGGCGTGCCCCGCCGCAGCTTTCACGACTGGTGCGGCCCCAACGCGGGCGGCTATGTGCTGGATGCCCGGGACTGGCCGGAGCAGCACATCCTGCACCTGGTGGAGACCGTGCAGTACACAAAGGAGAACGGATGATGGAACAGGGCCTGCTGCATCTCTACTGGGGCGACGGCAAGGGGAAGACCACCGCCGCCATGGGCCTTGCCCTCCGCGCACTGGGCAGCGGCAAACGGGTTGTCATCGTGCAGTTCCTCAAGGGCGGGCAGAGCGGCGAGATCCCTCTGCTGGCCCAGCTGGGGGCAAAAATTTTCCGGGGCAAGGGCGGGCAGAAGTTCGTGTTCCAGATGAACGAAGCGGAAAAGGCCGCTGCCCGGGCCGTGCAGAACGAAAACCTGACCGCCGCACTGGCCGAGCCTGCCGACCTGCTTATTTTAGATGAAGCCGGTTCAGCCTGGGAGCTGGACATGGTGGACAAAGACCTGCTCCGGCGGGCCGTTCTGGAGCGTCCCGCCGCGCAGGAATGCGTGCTGACCGCCCACAAGGCCCCGCAGTGGATGCTGGATGCCGCTGACTACTCCACCGAAATGAAATGCTGCCGCCACCCCTATCAGAAGGGCATCAAGGCGCGCAAAGGCATCGAATACTAAAAATGCCCGGAGAACCGCAGCTTTCAGCGGACCTCCGGGCGTTTTTGTGTTTACTGTTTTGTAATGATATCGCGGCTGGCCGCCAGCAGGCCAAGGGCCAGCGCAGCGCTCAGGATGTCGGCCACAGCCTGAGCCATCAGCACGCCCTGATACTGGAACAGATGTACGCAGACCACCAGTGCCAGCAGAAACACCACGCCCTGACGGCTGATGGAGAGCAGGAAGGACGGTACGATTTTACCAGTTGCCTGGAACAGCACCGTGAGCAGGAGCACCACGCCGCCAAAGGCTGCGGTGCAGACCTGCCAGCGGAGCATCTGCGCACCAGTGGCGATCATCCCGGCATCCTGCACGAAGAGCTGCATCAGCGCCCCGGAATTCAGGCAGAGGATGAGGGACAGCACCACGGCAATGGAGACGAGAAAGGTCAGACAGAAGCGGATGAGCTTGCGCATCACGTCCCGCTTTTTTGCGCCGTACAGGTAACCGAACAGTGGGATGCCGCCGAACGAGAAGCCAACCAGAACCAGCTGGGCGATCATGCTCACCTTGCTGGCAATGCCCATGGCGGCAATTTTGTCGTTGCCGTAGGGCAAGAGGAACTGGTTCATCACAATGACAGTCAGGCTCTGCATCAGGTTGCTCAGCGCAGCAGTAACACCCACGCCCAAAATCTGCTGCAGCTCCCTGCCCGTGACATGGCACTGGGACAGCTTGACAGACAGGCAGCGGCTCTTTTTGTGGAGCAGCCACAGGAAGTACAGGTCGCTGCACAGGTAGCCCACAATGGTGGCAATGGCCGCGCCCCCTGCGCCCCAGCCCACTGTGGTGATGAGGATGGGATCGAGGATGATGTTGATGACCGTTCCGCCGATGCTGCCGATCATGGACTGGGTGGCCATGCCCTCACAGCGAACGAGGTTGGAATGGATAAAGTTCAGCACCGTGGCCGGGGCACCAATGGCCAGCACGGTGTAATAGGCCTGTGCGTGCGGCATCGTCTCAGCAGTCGCACCCAGAATGCCCAGCAGCGGGACGCGGAACAGCATCATCAGGGCTGCCAACACCACGCCCGTGGTCAGGGCCACATAGAAGCAGAACGAGCTGACCCGGCCGGTGCCCTCACGGTCGTCCTGTCCCAGCAGGCGGGAAATGAGTGAGCTGCCGCCCTGGCCGTAGATGTTGCCGAAGGCCATGAGGGCCGTGAACACCGGCGCACAGAGCGAAACACCCGCAATCAGCGCCGTATCGTTGGACTGCGCAATGAAAAAGGTATCGGCAAGGTTATACACCACGCTCACCATCAGGCCGAACACCGAGGGCAGCGCCATCTTGAAATAGGTGCGGTACAGATGATCGAGATCAAAAATAGAATCCATTGGTTTTTCCTCCACTTTCGTCCCTATTATAAAGGTTTTGCTTGCATTTGTTTGTGACACATGGCACAATGAAATAAAAGAAATGAGGTGAACTCATGCAGGAAATTCGTGACCCAGCCTGTCTGGAAACGCTGTACCGGAAGCTGGAACTTTCCTCCCGGACCAGAACAGCAAAACGCCCGCGCAGGAGCTTTCCTGTGCGGGCGCTGCATTTCCTTTTGTGTTTTACCGCACCAACAGCAGCAGCCAGGCGGATGCCACAGCCTGCAGGATGAGCCAGCGGGCCACGACCTGCTCATCGCTCCAGCCCAGACGCTTGCGCACATGGTCGTGCAGCGGGGTCAGGGTGTTCTTGAGGATGGAGATGTGCAAAAACCGCTTGAAGCTGATCTTCAGGATGCCCAGGCTGCCGTCCACAATGAACACCAGCGCGGCCAGCAGAAAGGCGAAGGGGTGGCTGCTCTTGAGGGCCAGGACGGCCAGGAAGAAGCCCATGGCGCGGCTGCCCGCGTCACCCATCAGCAGGGTGGAAGGCTTGGCGTTCTGCCACAGGTAGGCCAGCAGGGCACCAATGAACACGATGCCTGCGGTGGCGTAATCCCCCAGTTCCTCCCAGTAGGCCAGCAGGAAGGTTCCGATGCTGACCACGGCAAGGCTGGCGGAAAGGCCGTCCACGCCATCGGTGCAGTTGACCACATTGATGCTGGCCCAGATCAGGACGATGATGAGGATGAGGTAGACGGCATAGGGCAGGCTGAAGCTCCAGCTCAGGAAGTTGACCTCTGTGCCGTTGAAGTTCAGGTAGGTCACGCCCGCCACAACGGCGATGACCAGATCGATCAGGCCCTTTTTGTACTCGTTCCACGCGGTCTCGGCGGCATCGTCAAAATAGCCGGAGAGCATGGACGCAATGAGCAGGACGGTGTAGATGACGTACTCTGCCTTAAAGGGCACCACGGCCAGCGTGACCAGTGCGATGCAGAGTACAAAAATGAGGCCGGAACCCCGGGCCTTGCCCTTGGAGAGTTCGCCGTTCACGGCAAACGCGCGGCCATGGTCGTGGGGGAGCTTATCGTGGAACACCGAGTCCATCAGCGCGGTCAGCGCAAATGCAAGCAGAAAGCCCAGCGCATCCACGGTGCGCGGGTTGCCAGAAAGCAGTTGAAGCATAGTTTTTTTCCTCTTTCCCGGAGCGGCAGAGGCCGTTCCTGTTCTTTCACGGCTGGATACAAATGAAGTGTATCACGCCCGGGCCAAAAAATCAATCTCCGGGGCAAGGTCTACCCCGGGGGTAGATGGGTTGACATTTTTCGCCCCCCTGTCTATAATGGGAGGACAAACGCCCTTTCGAGGGTATTTTTTTGTCTCACAGGAAAATCGGAGAAAAAGGAGAAGACATGAAACTTTCACTTGAACAGCTTTCGGCCCGGATGCGGCAGGGTGAGACCATCCCCTCCCGCCAGACGGCCCAGGTGGCTCTGGCGCTGAGCATCCCCTCCATTCTGGAGCAGCTGGTGGTCACTGCCATGGGATACATCGACGCTGCCATGGTGGGCCACATCGGTGCAGAAGCTACTGCTTCCATCGGCATCGTCAGCTCCAGCACCTGGCTGCTCCACGGCGTTCTGGTGGGCCTGTACACTGCCCTCTCCATCCAGATCGCCCAGTATCTGGGGGCTGACCGGCAGGATGATGCCCGCAGCGTACTGCGACAGGCCATGCTTTTCAATGTGATCCTGGGCGTGGGTGCCGCCCTTTTCGGCCTGGGCATCAGTCCCTTTCTGCCGGGGTGGCTGGGAGCTGACCCCTCCCTGCGGGCAAACGCCACAGCCTACTTTGCCATCTGGTCAACGGCTCTGCCCTTCACCATGGCCATGGGCATGTACGCCTCCATCCTCCGGGCGGCAGGCTACGCCCTGACCGCCAGCCTCATCAGCGTGCTGGTCTGTGTGCTGGATGCCATCTTCAACTTCTTCCTCATCAACCCCACCCGGACGCTGTGGGGCATCACCGTCTGGGGTGCCGGGCTGGGTGTGCCCGGCGCAGCCCTGGGCACCGCCCTGGCCACTGTGGTGGGCGGCCTGCTGGCTTTGGCCATCCTGCTGCTGCGGGAAAGCCCCCTCTGCATCCGGAAGCCTGCCCCCTGGAAGATTACCCGCTCCTGCCTGCGGAACCTGCTGTGGGTCGGCGGTCCTCTGGCGGGAGAACGTGCCGCCATCTCTCTGGCGCAGGTGGTGGTGGTGCGCATCGTGGCCGGCCTGGGTACCGTGGCCATTGCCGCCAACAGCCTGGCTGTCAACGCCGAGGGCTTGTGCTACATGGCGGGCTACGGCATCCAGAGCGCAGCTGTCACCCTCATCGGCCAGGCCGTGGGTGCCAACCGGAAGGATATGGCCAAGCGTTTTGCCTGGCTGTGTACCGGCCTTGGCATGGGGGTCATGGCCCTTTCCGGCGTTGGCCTGTGGATCTTTGCCCCCGCCCTGATGAGCCTTTTCACCACCGATGCGGCTGTCATCGCTCTGGGTGCTCAGGTTTTGCGCATCGAAGCCTGGGCCGAGCCCATGTTCGGTGCCTCCATCGTGGCCAGCGGTGCCATGCAGGGTGCGGGCGACAGCACCTCCTGTTTTGTGCTGAACATATTCAGCATGTGGTGCATCCGGCTGACACTGGCGTTCCTGCTGGCTCCCCGGCTGGGCCTGATGGGCGTTTGGGGTGCCATGTGCTGCGAATTAAGCATCCGGGGCCTGCTGTTCCTCATCCGCCTTGCCCGGGGCAAGTGGCTGGAAAAGGGCGCGCTGTCTTAAATCGAATCGATATAAGCAAAAAAGAAAGGACGCTTTCGCGTCCTTTCTTTTTTGTTCTGTCACTCACTTCCGGCCATGCAGGATGGGAGAGAGCGGCTTATAGATCAACATGCAGATCAGGGCATCCAGCAGGCCCTTGACCAGAGTGAAGGGCATATTGAAGATGACCAGGCACTTGATGAGGCTGTTGGCAGAGGGCAGGATAGCCTGATACATGCCCAGGATGGCTTCCATCGGCATGTGGTAGAACTTGACGTAGGCCGGGTAGGTGATGAAGTAGTTGGACGGCACACTGAACAGGGCCATGGCCACGGCACCGGCCACTGCGCCGATGATGGCGTTCTTGCGGCTCTTGTGGTGCTTGTAGAGGTAACCGGCCAGTGCGGAGAACACCGCACCCAGCATGAAGTTGCACAGCTCACCCACCAGTGCGGTAGAGGTGCCCTTGATGACCACATGGAGCAGGTTCTTCATAAAGCTGATGATCACACCGTACACCGGGCCAAGGGCAAAGGCACCCAGCAGAGCGGGCAGGTCGGAGAAGTCCATCTTGACGAAGGACGGGATGAGCATCGGGAGCGGGAACTCGATGAACATCAGGATAAAGGCCACCGCGCTGAGCATGGCGGCAACGGTCAGGTTACGGGTCGTGTTTTTCTTCATGGTAATATCCTCCCGGGGCGTTCTGGCCCCAAATCAAAGATTGGAAAGCCCCTTTCGCGTGGTTCGGAACCGGGAAGACAATCAAAAACGCGCCCTGCCGCAGCAAACACTGCAACAGGGCGCGTAGACAAATCGTATTGCCTGCCGTTTCTTGCATCCGGACTATACCGTTGGCCCCGGAGTCTCACCGGGTCAGCACCCTTGCGGGTGGTCGCGGGCTGTACCGCCAGTGGGGAATCTCACCCCGCCCTGAAACGAACTTTCTGGCCAAGAGTATAACGCGGCTGCTCCGCCTTGTCAACCCCTTTTTTATTTGCCCTGCACGGGCCGGATATGGTATACTGTGGGACAGAATGTTGCAATTTTTGATACAAGGAGCTTTTTGCCATGATTTTTACCGTTCGTGACCTCGGGTTCGAGATCGGGCCTTTTTTGCTGGAGGGCTGGTGGGCACTGGCTGCCCGGGCTGTCTGCGCCGCTGTCATCGTTTTTGCGGGGCTTCTGGTCGGCTGGCTGCTGCGCCGGAAGATCTTTCCCGCTCTGCAGGCCCGCAGCTGGCACTTTGCCGCCACGCCCATCCTCCTGCGCAGCTTACAGAGCCCTTTGGCGCGGATGGCCTTTTACAGCGGCCTGTATCTGGCCCTGACCAGCCTGCCGTGGGCCATTCCGGGCCTGACAAAGTTTCTGTTCACGGCCTATAAGATTGCAACGACCCTCCTGTTCTGTCAGGGCCTGTACAACGCTTCTGAGGTAGCCGACCTGCTGCTGGCCTCCTGCAGCCCGGAGATCCGGAGCAACAAGACCCTGCGCTCCCTGCTGGACACCACCTACAAAGTGCTGGTCATCATTCTGGGCATTGCCACCTGTGCGCAGATCGTCGGCTTCCCCATCGGCAGCATCGTAGCCGGTGCCGGTCTTGTGGGCCTGACCATCTCGCTGGCCGCGCAGGAAAGCGCCAGCAACCTGTTCAGCGGCATCGTCATCCTGCTGGACAAACCCTTTTCCATCGGCGACTGGATCACCGTGGGCAATGTGGAGGGCGAAGTCATCGACATCAACTTCCGCTCCACCCGCATCCGCTCCATGGACCACAGCGTAATCATTATCACCAACAGCCAGATCTGCGCCTCCACTGTCCAGAACGCAGCCCTGCGCACCATGCGGCCCTATAAGTTCACACTGGGTGTCACCTACAGCACTACCCGTGCCCAGCTGGAAAAGCTGATGGCTGACCTGCAGGCCATGCTGGACAACAGCCCTTACACCAACAAGGGCACCAACATCGTCCGGCTGACCAGCTTTGGCGATTCCAGCATCAACATCCTCATCTCGGCCTACCTGACCACCAATGTCTATGCCACCTTCCTGCAGCAGCAGAATGATCTGAACCTGAACATCATGGACGTGATGCAGGCAGACGGCGTGGACTTCGCCTTCCCCTCCACCAGCGTCTACATCGAAAAGAATTGAGAGCATACCACAACGCCCCCTGTGTGCCTGCTACGGCGCACAGGGGGCGTTTTTATCATACGTCATTCCCGGGTCCTGATCTCGATCGTTCTGCCGCCAAGATCCTCATACACGCGGTGGGAGACGGAGAGCACCGTACGGCCCGCGGACGCGCGGCGCAGGGCTTCCAGCACGCGGGCCTCGGTTTCGGCATCCAGATTGGCGGTGATCTCATCCAGCAGCAACACGGCGGGATCTGCAGCGGCCGCACGGGCAATGGACAGCAGCTGCCACTCGCCCTGTGAGAAGATGCCCTCGGTACAGACAGTGTCATAGCCCTCCGGCAGAGCCCGGATGGCAGCATCGATCCCGGCCAGTGCGGCGGCAGCCATTGCCATTTCCCCGGTGATCTGCGGGTCTCCCAGCGTGATCTGTTCCAGCACAGTGCCCGGCACGCGGGAGAAATGCTGTTCCACACAGCCGATGCAGGTGCGGCGCTCCCGGTCGGTGATGTCCCCCACCTTCACGCCGCCGATGGTCACCGTACCGGCCTCCGGCTGATACAGGCCCAGCAGGAGCTTGAACACGGTGCTCTTGCCCGCACCGGTGCGGCCCACCAGCGTGACCTGCTCCCCCTGTTTCACGGTCATGGAAAAATCCTTCAGAATGTGCCGTTCCCCATAGCCGAAGGTGACGTGCGCAAATTCCACATCGCCCCGGGCAGCCTCCCTGCGCGCGGGCGGGATCGTGCGCTCCGGCTGGTCGAGAAAGGCATCGATGCGCCTGACACCCGCCATGGCCGACTGGATGGTCTGGATCTCCATGCCCAGGCTCTCGATTGGGGCAAAGATGCGGGAGATATAGTTGATGACGGCCACCGAGGTGCCCACTGACATGCCGAACAGAGTCAGGAGCTGTGCGTTCCCCGAAGCGGAGAGCAGCATCACGATGCCGACCACAGCGGCATTCAGCAGCACCACCACCGGCGAATAGACGGCATCATAAAAATTGGTGCGCTCCATGGCGGCATAGCTGTCACCGATGCACCGGTCATACCGGCGCTCCATGTAATCCTCCAGACCCAGCGCCCGGATGGTGCGGATGTTGTGCAGGGTCTCGGGCACCTGCCCGGAGACAGCGGCGACCGCGCGGCGGTTGTCCAGCTGCGCGGCCAGCATCCGCTTCTGGACGTAACGGGTGAACACAGCAAACAGCGGCAGCACCAGCAGCAGGATCAGCGCAAGGCCGGTATTTTTTACCGCAATGACCCCCATGATGGAGACGATGCGGCAGGCATCTGCCGCCATGCTGATGATGCCGGAAGTGAACAGGGCCTCCACCGTGTCCACATCGCCCGAAAAGCGGGCGGCCACCTCGCCGGGGTTCTGCTCTGCCAGTGTACCGGCGGGCAGGCGGCTCAGCTTCCGGGACATCTCCGAGCGCAGGGCATGGGTCATCCTCTGGCCAAAGAGCACCAGCAGGCTTTCCTGCGCCGAGGTGAGCACACCTTCCAGTGCAAGACTGCCGAAGTAGAGCAGCACGGCCAGAAAGGACAGCGGGAGGCCCACGGTCAGACGATCGATGACCCGGGCCAGCAGCAGGGGCGGCAGCAGGGATGCCGCCACCGAAGCTGCCACACACAGCACCGTCCCCACCGTGAGAAGGTGGTGCGAAGCCGCTGCCATCCGGACGGCAGCAAACACGCCGTGATCATTTTTCTTTTTCATGCGCCCTCTCCCCCTTTCAGGCCGGTCTGGCTTTCATACAGCTGGCGGTAGACCGGAACCGCTGCCATCAGCTCCTCGTGGGTGCCAACGGTGGTCCTGCCGCCCTCCATAAAAATGATCTGCTGCATCTGCGGAAAATGGTACAGCCGGTGGGAGATCAGGAACACCACCTTATCCCTGGCATACGCCTGCAGCTCGGCAAAGATCGCATCCTCGGTGCTGCGGTCCAGTGCCGAGAAGGGGTCATCCAGCACCAGCACCGGGCGGGGATGGGCCAGCGTCCGGGCCAATGCCAGACGCTGTGCCTGCCCGCCGGAAAGGCGGGTGCCGCCGCTGCCGATGACCGTCTCCGTGCCCTTTTCCATGGCCAGCACTTCCTCCTTCAGGGCAACAGCTGCAAGCCACGGCATGGCATCCTGTTCGCTGCCGCAGAGGACATTATTCTGCACGGTGTCGGCACTCAGTTCCGGGTCATGGCCCAGATACCCGACCGCGGCGGCGATCTGGCGCGGGGTCAGGACGGAAAACTCCCTGCCGCCAAAGCAGGCCGAGCCTTGATAGGGCGCTTCGCAGAGAAATACGCGGCCAAGGGTGGATTTTCCGCAGGCGACCGGGCCGGTGATGCCGATGATATCGCCGGGGTGAGCCGTCAGGCTCAGGCCGGAAAAGACAGGCTCTTCGCCATAGGAGAAGGCGAGTTCTTTCAGCGTCACATCCTGTGCCGCCGGGATCTGCAGGGCATCCAGCTGCTCGGGCGTTTTCATCAGGGGTCTGATGCGCTTCCAGGAGACCTCTGCCTTTTGCACCGCGTTGAAGAGCTTGGCCACCTTGGAGGATTTGACCACCAGCTTGGTGAAACAGGAGAGGAAGGTGGTGAAGGCGGCGATATCCCAGTGGTTCCAGCCAGTGCCCAGCACATTCTTTGCGCCGAACCACAGGATGAAGAGGGTCCCTGCCTCGGATGCCGCCAGATAAAGCGGCGGCAGCGCGGACTGCCACACGTTGTTCCGCACGGCAGTCTTTTCATAAAGGCTCAGGGCCTCCTCGTATTTTTCCATCCGGGCCTCCTCGCAGCCGTAGATGCGGTAGGTCACGGCATTCCGGGCACGGTCCAGCGTAGCACTGCTCAGGGCACCGGCGGCCTTTTTATAAGCTGCACCGGCGCGCTGCACCGGCTTTTTCATCCCTGCCGCGCAGACGTAGGACACGGGAGTAAAAAGCAGACCCAGGATCGCCAGCCGCCAGTCGTACACCAGCAGCATGACCGCATAGCCCGCCAGCGCCACACCGGTGTCGAACACCTCCGTGGTGAACTTGCGCATTCCCTCCACGCAGTCGTCCACATCGGAGATGGCTTTGGTCATCAGCTCACCGGCCCCCTCTTTTTCCAGCGCGGCCCGGCTCTGCCGCACCAGATTGGCGTACAGGATGCCTTTCATCCGGCGGTTGATGTTGTTGGCGAAGCGGCGCACATAAAAACGTTTGATGAAGCGCGCCGCCTGCACCAGCAGTGTGACTGCAATGTAGGCCAGCACCAGCAGCGCCATTTGGGCAGCAGTCTCACTGCCGCCCAGGATATCCGCCAGGCACTGGGCCAACCGGCCCTCGAACCACGGCGCGGCCAGCAGACCGATGTTATAGACAAGGCCCGAAAGGGTCACAAGGAGCAGCGGGAGCCACTCCACCCTGAAATAGGAGAGAACCCGGTCCGGGCGGAACGATTTATCTTTTTTCATGGGGCATTTTACCTCCTGCGGGTGTTCCATTCAGTATACCACGGTACAAAAAGCATCTGGACAGCTTTGTTCAGAAAAAGGCCATGACAGCAGGAACAAAATGCAAGATCATTGCAATGGTCACCGCTGTCATGGCGATCGGTTTTCTTTGTATGAAAAATGCTCCCATCGGCAGGATCTGCATTGCAGTGGTGTGGGTCTGCCATCTTCTGTATTTCACCTTGCGGGTCAAGACCATCAAGCCCACAGAGCAGACTCAGGAAAGTACAGAATAGATCCCCCCGGGATACCATCAGATTGCAGGCATCCATGGCCCGCAGGGATAACAGTTACGTTCTTATCGGTTCACGAAATTCAGCGCCAGCACGAGCAGCAGCATGTGTACCGGGTAAAAGGCGTAGCAGGCATACTGGAACGGTTTGCTGTGGCAGCCCTGCCGCCCGCGATACAGCCAGATGGGCACCAGCGCCAGCAGCGCAAGCCCCTGCTGACACAGCTCAAACTCCATGCCGAACAGCCGGATGGGGTACATCAGCCCGCCCAGAAGCACCACGTTGATCCAGTACAGGGTCAGCACCTGTCCCAGCAGGCACCACCATTTCCGGCCCCGGAAAATGTAAAAAGCGAACACGGTCAGCACACCGGCACCGTAGTAATCTGTCATGCCCAGCGTTCCCAGCAGCGCCCCCGCTGCTGCCACTGCGGCGCACACCGGCAGCGAGACCCAGAGCTTTTGCTTTTTGCGCACCGTTTCCATCAGATGCACCCCCAGAAGCCCCAGCAGCAGCGTCCAGATCACATTCTGGTGCACCGGGTAGAACCATGTCCCGCCATACATCAGATCAAAGGGCACTTCCGAAAGCAGTGCAAACAACAGCAGCCTCAGGGCATAACGCTTCAGATTCCGGGTATGAAAGTAGCCTTCCACTGTCATAAATGCAAAGATAGGGAACGCCAGCCGCCCGGCACAGGTCAGCCAGTCCTGCGCCGGCAGAAGGGTCGCCCACAGGTGATCCATCAGCATCAGCGCCATGGCAATGATATGAAGTGCTGCTGCACTCAGGTCAATGCAATTTGCGGCAGTGGAACGAATCGGTTTGGTTGACATGATCATACCTCGTCTTTGTCTAAATTCAGTTGCTTTGTCTGGAATACGAACGACTTCCTCCAAGAATTGCAGCCCCGGCAGTTTTTTACCGCCGGGGCTGCAGCACTTCATCGCTTATCCCTCCGGTTTTGCACCGGCCATTTTGGATACGGCAAGCATCCAGGGCAGCTTCTGCCATTTGCTCTGCCTGCAAAATGGGGGATGCAGTGCACCCGCCCCGCAGGCGGAAAAATGCTCCCGCAGCAGTCTGCGGGACAAATTCAGAAAGGGTGGCTTGCCTGCCTGCCCATGGAGACGTAAGCACAAAAGCAGGAATGCGGGAAAGGGCAAAGGACGGTTTCGGCGAAGAAACGTCTGGCGGTGGCGGAAAAGCCGAACGCAAGATTTTTTCAATGATGCTGGCTCGTAAGGTGAACCGGACCGAAACTTCCTTGCGGAACTGTGCAGCGTTATCGTTCATCTGCACCTGAACCGGCAGCCGCGTTCCCGGCGCTTGCCGCACCCAAAATGGCCGGTTGGCGGCGTGTCACCCTTTGGCGTTTTCTAGATAGGTCTCAAACGCTTCGGCAAAGCTGGCGTTCACATCAAAGGGAACTGCATAGTCCACCCGGGAGGTCACAAGGCACAGGTCGATCCGGTTGGAGGTCTCATCTGCCTGCCGGTTCAGCTTGCCCAGAGCAGCGTGGATGACCTTGCGGTCATAGTTGATGGTGGTCACCCGCTTCACATCACAGCGGTAGGCGATCTGGTTGCCCTCTGCATTGAAACGGTAGCCGGTGCCGCCGCCGGAAAGCAGCTGCTCGGAGCTGCGCAGGTCGTTCATCCGCTTGAAGGTGCGGGCAATGCTCTGGCGCGCAGCGTTCAGGCTGACCTCGCTGTCCATATCCATGTCCAGCGCATCCTTTGCCTTGCGGATGGCAGCGAACAGGCGGCCCTTCTCCTCCAGCAGGTAGAGCATGAACCGGGCAATATCGGTGATCTGCTGGGCATATTCAGTCTGGGGCAGATCCAGGATCGTCTCGTCCTCAGCCTCTGCCATGACCTTGTGGCGCAGATAGGTATTGGCCACATTCGTCACGTTGGAATCGCAGTCCAGAATACCCTGGGCCTCGTCCAAAAGGGCCTGCAGCTTGTTCTGATAGCGGAATGCTTCTTTCAGATTCATTGTGTCCACCTCGTTTTGTCTCGTTCATTGTGCGTTCCCGCCTGTTTTCCTCTATTGAACCATATTTTCCGGCAAAGCACAAGCCGCCCGCCAAAAGTGCATCAAAATGCAAAGCGCCCCAACATGTTCTTTACTACACGTTGGAGCGCTATTTTCTGGAGCAGGATACGGGACTCGAACCCGCCGCCTACTGCTTGGGAAGCAGTCGCTCTACCGGATGAGCTAACCCTGCAGGACTGCTCCATTAGTGTAGCAAAGTGCAGCGGTTTTGTCAACAGTTTTTTCTGTCGGAACGCGGCAGGCGGAAAAAACTTGCTTTTTGCGCCAGTTGCTTTATAATGAAAGATAGATTATCACAATGGAAGGAATTCTACATGATCTTTGTGCCCATGCTGCACTATCTGCAGAACAAAAACTCATTCAGCGGCAACGAGGATGGGATGCGCTACCTCATCACCCCGGGCAAGCGCTCCGTCCCAGACCCGGACGGCGGCGAGGAGGCCAAAAAAGAAGAGGCCATCCTCACGGTGGATCTCTGGCCCGAGCCGTGGACGCTGGACAAGACCGATCCGGCCCTGCGGCGGCGGGAGATCTTCCCGATGACCGAGGAGGGCCGCACCGCAGTCGCCCAATATCTGAACGATGCCTACAACGCCGAACCGGAACGCTGGAGTGCCCACCCGTCCATCCTGGACTGCGAGCCCTGGACACCGCCCGCACCGGAACCGGATGCCGAAACACAACACTGAGGTGCACCATGATCTATCGACTGAAAGAATTCAAGGGTGACACCATCCCGGTGCCGCAGCTGGTCTTTTCCAAGCTGGGCATTGCGGAGGAATATAACGTCCGGGTGGCTCTGTATGTGCTGGCCACCGGCATCACTGACCCAGAGAAGCTCTGCGCCGACTTAAAGCTCCGCAGCAAGATGACCGCCGAGAGTGCCCTGTCCTTCTGGGCCGGTGCAGGTCTGCTGGAACGGTACGAGGAGAACGCCGCTCCGGGCGAGGAGCCCACAGCCCCTGCCCCCATGACCTGGAGCGAGATCGCAGCGGCCAGCCGCACCGACCCCATGATCTCCTCCCTCATCGACTGCGCCCAGACCAGCTTTGCCCGCCCGCTGACCCACCCCGAAATGGAAAAGCTGGTAAACTTCTATGTGCAGGAGGCCTTTGCACCCGAGACCGTCATGCTCTGTGTGGCTTATGTGGCCAGCCGGGGCAAGCGGACGATGGGTGCCGTCAGCCACGAATTGAAGGTCTGGCGGGCCGAGGGTGTGGAGACCGGCGAACAGGCCGACGCACACCTCCAGCTGCTGGCCCTGCGCGCCCAGCGGGAGCAGTACGTCAGCGGCCTGCTGGGCATTGCCGACACCGAGCTGACCCTTGGCGGGCGCAAGGCCATTGCCCGCTGGTACGAGGTCTACGGCTACGATGATGCCATGGTGCAGGAGGCCGCCGTACAGGCCGGCCCCAAGCGGGATCTCTGGTACTGGAACAGCATTCTCAAGACCTGGAACGCCAAGGGCCTGCGCACCGTGCACGATGTGCGCAGCCCGGTGGCCATTGCGGGTGCCAGCCGAAACCTCCGGGTAGACCGCGAAGCCCCCAGCGGCAACGATTTCCTCAAGAACGCTGCCCGCCGCCGCACCCTCAAGAAAAAGTCCGAGTGACCCCCGGCATAAGGAGACACTATGCGTACCAAAAACGAACTGTATCAGGAAGCCCTGCGCACCGTCGCCCGCCGTCGTCAGACCGCACGGGCCAAAGCAGAGGACGCCCGCGCTGAGGCCGAGGCCGCTGTCCCCGGGCTGCGCCACGCCGAAGAAGAGGTGCGGGTGCGGGGCATCCGCTGCGCACTGGCCGGGGCGGCAGGCAAGGACCGCACCGATGCCGCTGCGGCCCTCACCGATGCCCGCAAAAAGCTGGCCGACCTGCTGGCCTCCAGCGGCCGTCCCGCCGACGCACTGGAGCCGCACTTCACCTGCAGGCTCTGCGAAGACACCGGCATTGTGGACGGACGCACCTGCAGCTGCGTCCACAAGGTGATGCAGCAGCTCCGCCGGTCGGAGATCGAGGCTCTGTCCAGCCTCTCCATTTCCAGCTTCGATACTACCCCGCCCGGATGGACGCCTCCCTCGGCGAGCCGGTGCGGAATTATATGTCCACCCTTCTGGACGACTTGCGCGGCTACGCCGACGAATTCGATACCACCAGCGAGAGCCTGATGCTCCTCGGCAACGCCGGTCTGGGCAAGACCCATGCCGCTCTGGCCATTGCCGGAGAGGTGCTGGAAAAGGGCTTCGACGTCATCTATGTGTCCAGCCCCGACTTCTTCTCGAAGCTCGAGGCCCTGCACTTCGGCTCCGACCCCGCCGGGGAGGAAGAGATGCTTCTGCGCACCGCCGCCGGAGACGACCTGCTCATCCTCGACGACCTGGGTTCCGAGTTCAACTCCAGCTTCCTCATCAGCACCCTTTACAGCCTGCTGAACAACCGTCTGGGCGCGAAACTGCCCACCATCGTCACCACCAACATCACCGACGGCGCTCTGCTGGAAAAGCTCTACACCGAAAAGATCTCCAGCCGCCTCTCCTCTTTTGTCCCCTTCTTCTTTATGGGCGACGATATTCGGGCGCAAAAGGCAGAAGAAGCGTAAACAGGATAGAAGTCAAAGAGAGTTCTTATTCAGGAAAGGAATTTCAAATATGGGAATCGTAGTCATCGGCGCAGTTTTCGTGGACATCAAGGGCTATCCCCTCTCCACCTACATCCCCGGTGGACGGAACGCCGGCCGCATTGAACAGGTGCATGGCGGTGTGAGCCGGAACGTGGCGGAGGACATCGCCAATGTGGAGCTGCGCCCCACCTTCGTGGGTCTGGTGGACGACACCGGCATGGGCCAGGACGTCATCGACAAGCTGGACAACCACAAGGTCAACACCAGATACATCCAGAAGGTCCCCGATGGCATGGGTACCTGGCTGGCCATCTTTGACAACGACGGCGACGTCCACGCCGCCATCTCCAAGCGCCCTGACACCACCCCGCTGACCACCCTGCTGGAGGAGAAGGGCGACGAGATCTTCAAGGACTGTGACGCCATCGCCATCGAGCTGGACCTCGAGAAAGACACGGTCAAGCAGGTGCTCCGCTATGCCAGGAAATACAACAAAAAAGTCTTTGCCGCAGTCTCCAACATGAGCATCGCCATGGAGCGCCGCGACTATCTGCAGCAGATCGACTGCTTCGTCTGCAACCAGCAGGAGGCCGGTCTGCTCTTCTCGGACGACTACGAGCATCTCACCCCCAGCCAGATGGCTCAGGTACTGGCCCGGAACGTCCACAGCGCCAACATGCCCAGCATGGTGGTGACCATGGGCGGTCAGGGTGCCGTGTACGCCAAGCACACCGGCGAGTGCGGCGTCGTACCCGCCAAGAAGGTGGACGTCATCGACACCACCGGCGCAGGCGACGCCTTCTTTGCCGGTACGGTCATCGGCCTGACCTACGGCAAGAATCTGGCTCAGTCCTGTGAGATCGGCAGCCGCCTGGCCGCGTCGGTCATCTGCATCACGGAGAATGTCTGCCCCCGCTTCCGCCCGCTGGAATTCGGGCTGGATGTGCCGGTGGTGGATTGACGCTGCCTCCCTCTGAGCACAGGAGCTTCTGCTTCTGTGCTTATCTTTTGATACGGCCTTTCGATCCCTTCGAGGGAATCTTCTGCTTCTTATCGAAAAATCGGTTGAATCCCCTCCCCGGCTGTGATACACTGGGGGTATTGAATTTGTGAAAAGAGGAAAATCCAATGAATCAAAAACAGCACAAGCGGAGCGCCTTTTCGGGCAAGATCGGCTTCGTTCTCTCCGCAGCAGGCGCGTCGGTGGGCCTCGGCAACATCTGGCGCTTCCCCTATCTTGCGGCCAAGTACGGCGGCGGCATCTTCCTGCTCATCTACATCATCCTCGCCTTCACCTTCGGCTACACCATGATCGTTGCCGAGACGGCGCTGGGCCGGATGACCAGGAAAAGCCCGGTGGGCGCGTTTGCCGCCGTCCGCAAGGGCAGGCGCTCCTTCGGCGGCTGGATCAATGCCATCA
>OHDH01000424.1_pt1 | contig 21075 bp, 11 predicted proteins | sample 1566921 | NCBI WGS metagenome assembly OHDH01 (sample SAMEA3879585, study PRJEB24766) | human gut metagenome | biome: human-associated habitat; feature: feces | place: USA | collected 1985/1987
GGTTGGCCGGGATTTTCAGGGTCTTACCCACATAGTTCATAAGAGCCGCGAAAACCATGGTCTGATCGCCGTTGATCGCCATGCGATAGCCGCCCGGAAGGCCGCTCTCCACAGCATTCGCTGTGCCCATGGTGGCGAGATAGTCCACGTCAAACGCCGGGAAATCAAAGCCGATCAGGCCGCCGACCATGGAGACAATGCCGCTGAAATCTTCCGGCAAATCAACGCCCAGATCCAAACCCGAGCTTGCCAGCATATCGAGCAGCGCCTTCAATCCGGATCCAACCTCGCCATATGTATAGGCAAGATCCGGAAGGACATCGCCAAGATAGCCGAACGGATCGGCTACCAGCGCGTCGATTGCCTTGGTGAGAATATCGGCAAGATAGAAAAGAGAGCCTCCCTGATAAAGCTCCAAAGCGCTGGCAGGCATGTTGCCCACATGGAAAGCCTCCAGGAGGGAAGCGAGCGGCTCATAAAGGTTGGGCGCAAGCAGCGCAAGGACAAAGCCCAGCGTGGTGTTGAGGTTGCCGCTGCTGCCGTTGACTGCCTTTACAAACGCCTCGCGGTCGCCAGGCGTAACCCCCCAAACCATTTTGCTGGCGTCAAAATCAATCCAGGTTTTACCGTCAGATTTGACGGTGCTCATGTAAGCTTTGGCTTCCGGATAATCAGCGGAAATGTTGCTCGCAGCAGTGCCTGCGTTGATTGCCATGACATCCTGGTTCAGGAGCTTGAAGATCGCGGTTACCGTTGCATCCGTGTAGAGCTTTTCCTGCACCTTGACGGCCTTCAGAATCGGAGCGAGGAGCCCGTTGAGTGCATCCTTCGTTTGTTTTGCGCTCTTTGCGCTCATGTTTTCGTACACTGCGGAATGGTCCGTCGCAGCAGCTTTCTCATTGAACGCCGCCGCAGCCGCCGTAGCAGCTTCGTTTGTTGCCGCGCTCGCCGTCATTACGCCGCCGAGGGTTGTCATCACCATCAGGGCGGCCAAGAAAACGGAGAGCAACTTCTTTGCCTTTTTCATTTGTTTTTTACCTCCAGTCATTTTTATCACCTTATTCATAAAACAAGGTGTTGCTCACTCTTTTATTGTGAACAATTTCACTATAATACATTGACCGCATTTTGAAAATGTTTCGTGGGACCTTTCGCAGGATATCGAAGCTTTTTGATTGCTTTTCTAAAGAATTCTATTTTATATAAAACTTCTGGAGCGATATGGGAAATTTTTGTTCAAACAGATGGAAATCTCATTCTGCTTCACGCATCATACGCAGTGAAGTGGGCATGTAGTATGCTGCCGGGCGGCCTGTGAGCGAGACTTACTCTACTGCATTCATGCGTGCGGCATATGGTGCAGAAATAATTTACAAAATAGCTTGCGGAGCAGGGTTTTGTTTTTTATAATAAATACGAATCTGCCCGGAAGGGGAGAGCATCAAGGCCTGAAGGCCCTTCAGGCGGCTATGGAAAGGAACGGTAACCTTCTATGATCCAAATAACCAGCCAGAAAACATTCCATTTATCCACTGAAAAAACAAGCTATCTGTTCCGCGCGCTGCCCTGCGGCAAGCTCGAGCAGCTCTATTATGGCAGGAAGATACCAGCGTGTGAGGAATATACCTTCCTCTATGATAAGCACGCCGCGGGCTACAGCAATACCACGGTTTATGATAAAAAGGATCATCTGTCGCTCGACCATATCCGGCTCGACTATTCTGAATTCGGCAAGGGCGATTACCGACTGCCCGCTATGCAGGTGCAGGCGGAAAACGGAAATTTTAACTGTGATTTTAAATTTCTCGACGCAAAGGTGACGGACACCAAGCCGGAGCTTGCAGGCCTCCCCTCCAGCTACGGAGCGAGCCAGACGCTGACGGTGATCATGGAGGATAAAGCGCTCTGTGCGCAGCTCCATCTGTTTTACACGGTGTTTGAGAATTGCAATGTGATCACCCGCAGCGCGCGGCTGATCAATAACGGCGAAAAAACAATTAAAATCCACTCCCTAATGAGCATGCAGATCGATCTGCCCGCTGGGGATTACACCATGCTCTCCTTCGACGGCGCGTGGATCCGCGAGCGCTATCAGCACGAGCGCAAGCTCACGGCCGGAGAGTGCTCCATTGGCTCCATCTGCGGCACGAGCTCCAACCGTCACAATCCGTTCTTTGCAATCCGAAAGGGCGATTGCAACGAGCAGGCGGGGGAGTGCTGGGGGATTAACCTCGTCTATTCCGGCAACCATATCGGCCGCGTGGAGGTGGCGCCGCATGGGATGGTGCGCGTGCAGAACGGCATCAACCCGTTCGAATTCGAATGGGCGCTTGCACCGGGCCAATCCTTCGACGCGCCGGAATCGGTGCTCACCTACAGCCATGAGGGTTTAAATGGCATGAGCCGCAATATGCACGCCTTTGTTAAGGAGCATATCGTGCGCGGCGAATGGAAGCACAAGGAGCGCCCGATCGTTGTTAACAATTGGGAGGCGACCTATTTCCAGTTTACAGAGAAGAAAATCCTCGCCATTGCAAAGGAGGGCGCTCGTCTGGGCGCGGAGCTCTTCGTTTTGGACGACGGCTGGTTCGGCAAGCGCAACAGCGACCAATCCTCCCTTGGTGATTGGTGGGTCAATAAAAAGAAGCTCCCCTCCGGCATTGACGGCCTTGCGAGGAAAATCAATGAGATGGGCCTCAAATTCGGCCTGTGGGTGGAGCCGGAGATGGTCAATGAAAACTCCGACCTCTATCGAGCCCACCCCGACTGGGCCTTCCAGGCCCCCGGCCGACCCGTCACCCGGGGCCGGTACCAGCTGGTGCTGGACCTCACCCGTGCCGAGGTGCGGCAGTATATTCTGGACAATCTGCGGACCATGCTCAAGAGTGCCGACATCTCCTATGTGAAGTGGGACATGAACCGCAGCCTCACTGATGTGTGGAGCGCCGGGCTGCCTGCGGAGCGCCAAGGCGAGGTATACCACCGCTTTGTACTGGGCGTGTATGAGATCCTGGAGGCCCTCCATCAGGAGTTCCCCCAGCTGCTCATTGAGGGCTGCTCCGGCGGCGGCGGACGCTTTGACTGCGGCATGCTCTACTACACGCCCCAGATCTGGTGCTCCGACAACACCGACGCCATGGACCGGCTGCGTATCCAGTACGGTACCTCCTACTGCTACCCCTGCTGCACCATGGGCGCCCATGTGTCTGCCGTGCCCAACGGTCTGACCCACCGGTCCACCCCATTCCATACCCGAGGCGTGGTGGCGGCTGCCGGTACCTTCGGTTATGAGCTGGACCTGAACGAGCTGTCTCCGGAGGAGCTGGAGGAGGTGGCTCACCAGATCGCCGCCTTCCGCAACTACTGGGACGTGGTGATGCGGGGAGACTACTACCGCCTGACCGACCCCTTCCGGCACGAGTGCTTCTGCGCCTGGATGCACGTGTCCCCCGACCGGACCCGGGCGGTGGTCAGTGTGGTCCAGACCCAGCGCCACGCCAATCCGGTGCGGCCCCTGCTGCGGATGAAGGGACTGGACCCCGACAAGGACTATCTGGTGGAGGGCAAGGTGTACGGAGGCGACGAGCTGATGTATGCCGGGCTGGCCCTTCCTTTCCTGGACGAGTGCCAGGCGGCAGCCTCTGCCCAGTTGGCGATGAGCAGGCGGCTCTTTCGACCTGCCAGCTCTTCCGGCAGGGCAAAGGTTGCCGGTTGGCCGGACAGGTTGCACACGGTGAGCAGGGTCTTGCCCTCCAGGGTGCGCAGGTAGGCAAACACCTGGGGGTGATCCGGCAGGATCAGCTGGTAGCTGCCGTATACGATGAGCTCGCTGTCCGGGGAATTGCGGCGCAGGGAAATGAGCTTCTGGTAGTAGCGGAACACGGAGTCCGCCCGGCCCAGCTGCTCCCTGGCGTTGATCTCCCGGTAGTTGGGATTGACCATGATCCAGGGGTTACCGGCGGTAAATCCGGCGTTGGGGGAGTCATCCCACTGGAAGGGAGTACGGGCGTTGTCCCGACTCTTGTAGGCGATGGCCTCCAGCAGCTCCTCCGGCTGGAAGACCCCGCGGGCGGTGAGATCATGGTAAGCGTTGATGGACTCCAGGTCCCGGTAGTTCTCGATGGGCCCGAAGGGCACGTTGGTCATGCCCAGCTCCTCCCCCTGATAGACGTAGGGGGTGCCCTGCATCAGGTGGAGGCAGGTGGCGATGCACTTGGCCGACAGCTCCCGATACCGGGGGGAGTCATCTCCCAGCCGGGAGACGATACGGGGCTGGTCGTGGTTGCAGAAGTAGAGGCTGTTCCAGGCCACGTCTTCCAGCTCGTTCTGCCACCGGGACAGCAGCTTCTTGAGGGCAACCAGGTCAATCTTCCGGGTGCTCCACTTGCCGGTGACCGCGTCGCCGCCGTCCAGGTCCACGTGCTCGAACTGGAACACCATGTTGAGCTCGGTGCCCTGGGCGTTGGCGTATTGCTTGGCCTGGTCGATGGTCACACCGGCGCACTCGCCCACGGTGAGCAGATCATACTTGGAGAGCACCTTCTGGCGCATCTCCTGCAGATACTCGTGGACGTGGGGGCCGTTGCAGCAGCCCAGATTGCAGGAGGCGTAGGGTGCACCGCCGGTGGGCATGTCGGGCAGGCCTTCCCGCTTGGAGATCATGGAGATGACGTCCATGCGGAAGCCGTCAATGCCCTTTTCGCACCACCAGGTCATCATATCAAAGACGGCGGTGCGTACCTCCGGGTTGTCCCAGTTCAGGTCGGGCTGCTTGGGGGAGAAGCAGTGGAGGTAGTACATATCGGTAGCGGAATCATAGGTCCAGGCGGAACCGGAGAAGGCGGAGCCCCAGTTGTTGGGCTCCTTGCCGTCCTTGCCCTCCCGCCAGATGTAGAAGTCTCGCTTGGGGTTGTCTTTGGACTGGCGGCTCTCCACAAACCAGGCGTGCTCGTCAGAGGTGTGGTTGACCACCAGATCCATCACGATTTTAAGCCCCCGCCGGTGCGCTTCTGCCAAAAGGCGGTCAAAATCCTCCATCGTTCCAAATTTTTTCATAATCGCTCGGTAATCCGAGATATCATAGCCGTTGTCACAATCCGGCGATTCGTAGACGGACGACAGCCAGATCACATCCACTCCAAGCGCTTTTAAATAATCGAGCCGCATGGTAATCCCATTGATATCCCCAATGCCGTCGCCGTTTGAATCCAGAAAGCTGCGAGGATAAATTTGATAGACCGCCGCTTCCTTCCACCATGCCCGTTCCATATTAATCGCTCCAATCTTATATCAGCCTTTCCTCATTATTCTTTCATGCCCGCGTCGTTTTATGAAGCGCCTGCATTGAAAAAAGCTGCCGCAGCCTGCTCATGCAGCCACAGCAGCTTTTGTGAATATTCTCCCATTATGAAAACAGAACGGCAAAGCGAGGCCGCTTTCCCCTTATCTTCCAAAGGCAAAGCGATGCGGCTTTTTGTTGGCTTTCTCTTTCATATAGGGCAGCGTGGTATCGTCCGAAATGGCCGCCGCATATTTTTGCAGCAAATCCCGCACAACAGCCACTGTCTCCCCCGCCTGTTCCGGCGCGGGCCTGTATTCCCGGATAAACGCCCGCTCGCGCTGGCCTATCTCATGCAGGAAGGGCGTCGCGTCAAATGGATCTCGCCCGTAGATCTGCCGGATTCCGCGATCCTTTTTTCGCGGCAGCGTATCGAAATGCTCCAGCGTAAAAGCAAAAAACATCCGCCAGCGCATGCCGTAAAACTGCTGCATCAGGCCGCTCCATTCGCGCCACGCATAGTCAAATATAATCGGTTCCTCCGCAGGCCCCCAAAGCGTGATAAGCGCCAGCGCATTTTCGCGGTAATAAGAGGCCATTGTTTCATCTTCCCCCAGCTTCTGCGCGCGCTCTGCCCAACGGGAGAGCCGCAGCTCCGGCCGCGTTGCCAGGAGGCGATCCATATCCTGTAACAGCTCCAAAAAGGAGGCTGACGCGTGCTCAAACATCGCCCGATTATGCTGAAAAAAGCCATCCATCGCCTGATTGTAAAGCGAAAGCGCATGATTGCTAAGCGCCTGACGGGCAATATCGCAAAGATCGAAGGCATAGCCATCCTTCCCCGCCCGCTTTGCCTCCAGCAGCTTTTCCAACGCGCGTAGGAGCATCCGATTGGAGTATCGAATTTCGATCATATCATTCGGCGCCGCGCGGTCAATCCACCAGTGCGGCCGCGCGCAGAGAATGGAGCCACGCTCGCTGTCGCTGGTTTTCGCCGCATAGCAGCTCATGCGCAGAAGCCTAAGCGCCTCCCGCAGGCAAGCCTCATCGCTCCCGTAGCGGCGCACCGCATAGTCCGCCAGCCATTGCTGAAGGTTCACCCCTTCCGCCTGCGTCAGCATCGTAAACTGCAAATCGTAAAACAGAGGGTTTTGATTAATGCCTTCCATAAACAAGCCGGCGCCCGTAAGGTTCGGGTGCTTTTTCTGTTGCTTGCGATAGGAGAAGGAGGCGGCGGCTTCCAGATCGCCATGCAGGCTGTTTTTGCCACCGAAATTGTGCAGCTCGCCTGCAACATAAGGGTAGCCCCAGAACCCTTTCGTCCCCTTGGCGCGTGCACTGTTGAGATCGAGGATCAGCAGCCTCTCCTTCGGCACGGCCTTCACAATCGCTTTGCGCAGCGACCAGGACTGCATCACCCAGATGGAATCCGGCCGGAAGCTGCGGTACAGCTCGTCAATCACCCGGCCGACTTTGGAGAGATACGCTTTCCCCTTCACACTCGGGCTGTTTTCATGGAATGGGTCGCAGGCGAGATACCGCCCACAACCGAATAACTCCTCCTGCTTTTTCAAAAGCGAAAGGCCGAACCGCGCAAACAGCGGATCGAGCGGGTCTAGCTGCGCCGTCGGTGGGAATCCGCACCAGCCTCCTGTTTCCCGAATCCGGGCCTGCGGGAATTTCTGGCGGAAGAGCCTCGGCACATGCCCGGAATAGCCCTGTTGGATAGGCGTCATGCCGAGCGAGCGCTCCCGCTCCAAAATTTTTCGGCCAAGACTGATGCTCTGCTCCACATAGCGGCGGTCCGGCGGGGGCATGGCGCCTTCGAGATTGGTCATCAGCTGCCAGGGCCAATAGGCCGGGCCGGAGAGGTAGGCGAGCGCCTCCCGCTCGGTAAAACCGTATTCCAGCAGTGTTTCAAACCACACGCCCTGCGTGCCGATGATGGAGAGCGGCATGTTGACGCCGTTCATCGCCATAAAATCGATTTCCTTCTCCCAACGCGCCCAATCCCACACAAGGGCCGAATAGCCGAACGTGCAGTAATTCATATAGACGCGGTGCTGCTGCGGCACCGCATAACGCCGCTCCACCGCGGGAACGGGCAGCTCCTCCGGCGCAGCAATTTCACGATTACCGCACCAGGATAGATTGACGCCGCACTCCTCCCGCAGATAGGCGTAAAATGCCATACAAAGGCTGATGACACAGTCGCCGGAGAGAATAATCTTCTCCCCCTCGCTACTGACGCAGTAACAATTTTGCCCTGTTGCTGCTTCTTCTACTTTCATCTCCCGGAGCAAAAAACAGCTTTCCTTCCCCGGCAATGCCCGCCGGATCAAATCATATACACTTTGATATTGCATAGATCAACCATCCTCTTTTGCACCAAACGGCAAAATCGCCAGCTTAGTGCATGCAAAATTTTGAGCAGCCTTTCTGCTTGATAAAATGTGGCTTTTAAACGGGCAGCGAAAATTCACGGGCCAACTCCTCATTTTTTTTGCGCCAGTAGCGGCAGAAATATGTTTGGCCCGGAATGCTTAATTTTTTACCGTTCACTTGTTTCAAAAAGGCGGCCACAAAGGCGGCCTCCTCGGCAAAGCACGCTGCGGATACTTCCTCAAGCTCGTCTATATCTCGCGCATCCAGCGCTGCGGCGAGAAATTTACGCTGCATCTCGGCAGCGTGCTTTACATAATCCGCCTCGTCGATATTGCCGCTCATCAGATGCCTGTGCAGCATTTCGCGCTTGAGCCAATATCGGAGCGCCTCCTTTTCATCAGAAGGCAGCACTTTTGCGGCCGGGGACAGCGGCTTATAGATCGACAGGCATGGAAAAGAGCTGCCCGTCACAAAATAGAGCCGGTTGATTTCACAGCAATAGCTCCCGGTCGTTTGATCGCCAAACAGATTCCCCGCATGCATGCACACGCTCGCGGTAGAACTCGTGTGGATATTGACCGCTTGCGTTTCATGGCTCTTCAGGGCTTTCATCATCAATTCAAACGGCTCGCCCTCACCGCTGAGCACGGCGCGCGAAGCCGCGCGGCGTTTCTCCGCGCCGGCAACCGCCGTAACGAGATGGTTTTGATGCGCCCTTCTGAAATCGCCGCTTACGCCGGCTGAGGCGGCCTCATAATCCGCACGCAGCCCAAGGCAGTTCGAAATCGTCTCTACTTCACCGGCTTTTTTAACGGCCCAGCTTCTCCCCGCTGTTTCCAACACATAGGCCTCGTTTTCATCCGCAATTAAAAAGGCATTATCATAATAAAAAGCTTTGTGAAAACCGCAGTTGCCACCCTGCCCATATTCCCCGATCATGGTTGTAATCAGCTTCAGCGCCTCTTTTGCGCTGCGGCATCTTTCCAGCGCCAGCCGCAACAGATCCATGCCGATCAATCCATCCTGCTTCTCCCGCTTTTCTCTCGTAAAAACGGCCTCGTTGCCAATATTCAGGCCAAACTCATTCCAGCCCATCTCTGCGCCCCAAATCCAATGCGGCTTGAGCAGCACACAGGCATATGTATGCCTCACTTGAGGCACACTGATATAGGTTGCACGCAGCATCTCCCCCTCTGCATATTCCCTTGCGGGAACCCGAAGCATTAGATGCGCTTCGTTTGGCGACCGGTCGCTATTTTTACCAAAAAACGCTCTCCGCTCACGTTTCAAATACACAGTATCGCACATAAAAACACCCCTTTTTTTCATTATCGCACACCGCCAACAAAAAGTAAATAATCAGCCGCCAGTAATTGATGGGTTGGATATGATATTTGAGCCCAGGCGCGCATTTCGCCCGGGCTCAGGTTCCTGTGAGGTTTTTCTATGACCACTCCACCAATCGACCTTGCAAAACACTTCATCAAACGGAGAAATTCCATTTGAAAACAATAGAATCGTTATAGCTGGGTATTTACGTTTCTCATCGTAATATTTCTCCTTTATAAAGGAATGCCATTTGTTTTTTCCTTACAGAAATTATTTTTTTCGGTAAAATACAGCGTAAGAGGTTCCAAACGCTTTCAGTATTCTACCGTCGAATGCGGCGTTGAGAGCTATATGCGCAAAGCTGCCCTTGAGGTATTTTTTCATATCTATATTGATAGACATTTTTTTAGGCAAAAGCACAACGACCGCCTCATCGGTATCGCTCTCGCGCTTATAAATAAGAGGGTTGCCATCGCGTTTAATTCCCGAATACAGTATTTTAAATTCGGCGGTGGCTTTCAGGCAGTTTAAGGAACGCTTGAGCACTATCAGACGCTTTGTGTGGTTGAGTATTGAATTTTCGTCATTTTCCTGCGCCGCCACCGTATAAGGGGTGTTTTCGCTATCAACGGGTAAATACAGCTCGCCGTCCGTATTGCTGAAACCGAGGTTTTTGCCGTTGTTCCATTGCATCGGCGTGCGCGAGCCTGTGCGGTGATAACCGCCGTCCCTGCTTTTCAGGGGAATGTATCTCATACCTATTTCATCGCCGTAATAAATCAGCGGAACATTGGGTAACGTCAAATACGACGCCCAAAGGACCTTTATCATATCATCGGTTCTGCCACGGGAAAGCCGTATTGTATCATGATTGTCAAGATGAATGATTTGATAACCGTCGGATTTATTTATTTTCTTTATACTTTTCAAATACTGTTTGATAAAAATTTGATTTTTTCCACCGACCTCGCTCAAATAAGTCCCGTCAAAAATTCGCTCGTTATGAGGGTCGTTTCCGCCTCTGCTTGCATATCCCCAAACACATCGAAAGTCAAGATCGAAGCCTGCCTTGAGAATTGTTTTTGCAGGATTGTTCCACTCTGACAAAAAAACTGAGTCAGGAAATTCCTTTTTGATAACGGCAAAAATTTCCTGCCAAAATTTAATGGTACCCTTTTGCTTTGGGTCGTTTTTTATCATAGCGTGCGCCATATCCACACGAAAGCCTGCGGCGCCCATATCCAGCCAAAATCGGCACACGTCAATGAGCCTCTGATGGTTTTTCATTGCGGCGGGAGCATTCATAGGCATCTGCCATGATTTATCCGTTTTGTAATAGCCATAATTGAGCGCGGGCTGCATAGCGTAATAATTAACCTTAAACATATGCGGACGCTCGGAAAGCCCGCACATAAAGCGACCCTCGCAGTGCTCCACGTCCATGTGGTCCGACCAAATGTATGCGTCAGTATATTCGTTCTTTTCATCCTTGCAGGATTGAATAAACCACGGGTGCTGATTTGAGGTGTGGCCCATAACGAGATCAAGCATGATCCTAATGCCCTTTTTCCGCGCTGTATCAAAAAGCCGTTTCATATCCTCATTTGTGCCGAAGCGCGGGTCGGTATTGTAATAGTCGGACACATCATATCCGCCGTCCATAAAGGGCGAGGTGTAATGCGGATTGAGCCAAATCGCATTACAGCCCAAGTCCGATATGTAGTCAAGTTTTTCGATAATGCCGCTAATATCGCCTACCCCGTCACCGTTTGCATCATAAAAGCTTGTGGGATATACCTCATAAAAAACCGCGCTGTCAAGCCACCTTTGCTTCATATAAACCCCTCGCTGCTCCATAGAATGAACTTTATTTTTAACATATCCTTTTGCGCATTTTTAGAGAAAGGGAGAATGCCTATTATTCTTTTATTTCATAGGGAAATTCATGAAAAACCTGGCTGATCGTCAGCGTCCCGTCCTCTTTCAGCGTGATAAGATTGCCGCCCTTCTTCATCTTTTGAGCGTAGGGATCGCTTTCGCAGATGCCGCTCTGCACAGCATAGGCCAGCAATACGCCTTGATACGAAACGGCCGAGTCGTTGGCGTGGTCATGGCCGCAGAATACGCCTTTGGTGCTGCCTGCGGCGACTATTTTATCAAATAAGCCTGTATTTACTACAGGAGAATAAACATCCTCATTGTTACTACCATGCAGGTGCTTTGAGGTATCAATTTTACCTTCATTCCACGCAGTTTCATATTCTTTAAGGGGAATGTGCTGGAAAAGAAGGCTCGGAAGCACCGTTGCTTGGTTGTTTTTCTGCGCACTGTAAATGGCGCTGAGTCCAACAATATTTTTTTCGTACCACTTTACCTGATCCCGGTAAATCGGCTCGTATTGCAGCGTCCGGTTTGTGTCGGTATGCGAATCAAGCAGTATGAGCGATGCGTCAAGGTGCGATGGATCCTGATGATTATATACGTTTATTACATAATTCCCAACACCGCTTAAATCCTCCGGTCCGCGTGCAAAAAGGCAGTGCTCCGCCTTTTCAAAAAGCGAGGCCAAATCTTTACGGCTTAATTTACCCTGCGAATCGTGGTTGCCGAAAATGACTGCCCAGGGCTTACTACAACGCTCCATGACCTCAATCAGCGTTTCGGTAGCCGGCAGATTATCCGCATCGCTGGTCCAGTCTCCGGTAATAACCGTGAGATCGATATCACTTTTGGATACTAAATACTCCAAATTTTTCCAAATCAAATCATGCTGTCCATTCGTGTGATCCACATGCAGGTCGCTGATCTGTAGAATTTTTAAATCCTCGCCTTTTTTGATAATACTCAAGCAGTCCTTTGCAGAAAAGCCGCCGCTCCATTTACCGTTATACCAAGGCTTATACAGCACGACAGACAGCACGATGCCTGCAATAACCAGCACGACGGTGAACATAGCCAACACGATGAAAAACGGCTTTTTCTTGACAGACAGTGTAAATAGAACGTCTCTCATATTCTCAGTTCCTTTCCAAATACATTATATTTGTGTCCATTCAAGAGCGTTTTGGTCAGTTTTCGAGTCGAAATGGGGAATCTCAAATTTAGGGCCGTAATACGTGATAAACAGCTTATACGGCGATTCTTCAAAGGTCTGATGAAACTGTTTATCGCTATATGAGCAAAACGTTACAACGGAAGCTATTCTTCCGTAAATAAGCTCAATTTCAATACGATCTGAGCCTGCAAACACAGATTTTTTTCCTTTTTCTTTTTCATAACGCTGTAAATAGCCATCAGTTATCGAAAACCCGATCACAGTCAAATGGTTTTTACTTTCCGCTATTGCCGTATCTGCCGAAAAGTGAAAATCAGCCTCCGTCATGCCGTTAAGCTCACTTAAAAAGTGCTCTATTGAATAATTGTTTTTGAATTCGTTCCCCTCAATAAACTTCTCAACCGGCATTGCCTGCATGGTTTTGGAAACGGCTTTGCTTTTGCCGTTTTGCTCTTCGTATTTTGTACGGAAAAGCAAATCCCTTTCTTCTCCAGTGGAGGATTTTGAAACACCGCAAAAAATATCGGCTACTGCCAAGTCGTTTTTGCTGAAATGAATCTCCGCTTTGTAATCCGACAATCTTCCATTTTTCAAAATAGGCTGATAATTTTTGTCAAGCTCACACCGCAGATTTACCGTGGTTTTGTCAAGTAGTTTGTCGTGCGTAATCATTTCCTGAATGTAATACGTTTTATATTGGAGTGAGCTTTCAAGAGCATCACGAAGTTTTGAATATGCGCTGTCGGTTGGAATTTTTTTCGCACAGGAACTAAATGCGCCTGCCAAAAGAAGCATAGAGCAAACCACCACGAGGATTTTTAATGTTTTTTTCATAGTACAGCCTCACTTTCAACCTTTTGCAACTTTTGTTTGTAAAGCTGTCTAATTTCTTCCAGCTTGCCGTAGTTTTCAAAGGAAATCAAGAGCTTCTGCGCCTGAACATATTCATTTGCAATGGTATGATAGCGCTTAATGCTACGCTCTGCGGCTTTGACGGCGCGGCTTTTGGCTTTTCTTTCCTCTTTAGTACCATCAGGCATAATAAGCGCCTGCGGTAGTTCCTTGGGATTTGGCTCTGCAATTCCATTTGGGTATTTTTTTGCAATTTTTATAGGCATTTTTTCAATTCTGCGAGCCCGTCTGATTTCCGATTTTTTGAAAGATCTTTCTTGTTTTGTACCTTCGGGTAGACTCATTGCCGCCGAAAGATACTCGCCATTTTTAATATCCAAGGCATCAACCTGCCGTTCGGTTAGCTTTCTAGAAAGATTGATGCGAAACTGGAAGGACGGCGTATCAAACTTGTGCAGTTCATTGATAAGGATCTCTGCCGACTCTTTTTCAAGCAGGGCTTTTTTGGATTCAGACAGTGCTTTCTTGGCATTTCTGATTTCAGTCTTACGCACAGCTCGCTCGTCCTTTGTCGATTTTGGGAGTTTTTTGGCTCGTTTGAGATTGTCTAAAAGCAAATTCGTATCAGGAGTTGCTCCATAGTAATAGCCTTCTGAACGCTCCACCTGACTCATTGTGTCATTCAAGTCCTCGTCCGTCATAACGCCGTTTGAATAGTCTTCAAACATTGCACGCACCTTTAACACTCTGATTATATTTTGGTGCTTCGTTTGCGTTAAATCGTAAAAAACAAGGGGCGCGAACTGCAAAAAAGCTCCAATAATTGCTAAAATACACAGAATTCTGAATACGTTATCGCGCACCATTGGGTCAAACAAAATATCATAGTTCTGCGTAATTCCGTAGGACTCAAAGAAATAAGGAATTACCATACCTGTGAGATAGCCGATGGGGGTAAGCACCATTTGCGCCGTGCTGAATGTCATATCAATACGCTCTCCGCTGATATACTGATGATAATCCTTTGTGTCGGCGCCGATTACAGGATTGACAACAAGCACGAGCGAAGAAAAAATCTGATTAAGATACCATGCTAAAAAGAAGAAATAGATATTTTTATAACTTATCAGCATAAGGGCAATAAAAACAATATTCATTCCTTCCTTTAACAAAAGCGCGCCCCTTGCCCCGATTTTTTTAATTAGGATCGGCGCAAGGATAAATGCAATTGTTGCAGATGTGCCAAGAACTGTATTCACCACGCCCATCAGCATATAATTCTGACTGTCATACATAAAGGACCAGTTTAAAAGGTTTGAAATACCGCCCTCCAAAAAACCGATTGTGGCCGAAATTGTAGTGATAACCCAGTATTTATTTTTGAAAACACCGAGTGAGCTTCTGATTGTGTTCACCTTCGGTATATATGTTTTCGGAACAACAATGCGTTCTTTTGTGCCGAACGCGGCGAACATGCCCAGACCGAGACCGACAACTGCAAACGGCATTACAACCCATTTATAAGTGCGAATATCAGTGTATCCTCCCGTTTTATCGGCAAGTATCGGCACAATAAAATGATAAATTGTGGGGGCAACCGAATACAGGAAGGCATTGATTGCAACGATTTTTCCGCGTTCCTCGCTGTTCGGGGTGATAACCGATGGCAGCGAGTTATAGGAGTCAGAATAAAACGGCAGTATGCAGCCAATCGCAAAGGTGAAAACTGTGGCATATGAGAGTTTTTGGATATAGGACATTTTATCAAAGTCAAGAAAAACAAAGATAAATGCAAGAACCAGTATCGGTATGCCTGAAAAAATAATATACGGACGAAATTTGCCTATTTTTGTATGCGTGTTATCCATCATTGCATTTCGGCCGATTGCGATCAGCGTGCCAAGGCCACTCATCAGTATGCCGATAAACTGCATATGCATCGGCTGTATTCCGAGCGTCGCGCCCATCAAAGTGCTTGATGAGGACAACGAAAAATATGCAAGCACTATTGTAAAGAACTGAACGCCCATTCCACCTATACCGAGATTCAATATCTCCTTATATGAAACATAGTTGCCTTTGGCGGGCTTTGACCAGTGGCGCATGACATTGGTAACAACTCCCCGCGCCTTTTCAACAGTTTGCTCAAACATTTTTATCTCCAACCTTATCGAGTGAAATCATAAAGGAATAGGCGAGCGGTTTGTCAGCCTCAATGATATGATGCTTTGCCGGCCCGGGGCCACAGCTGTTGGAACCCACACCCCGCAGAAAGCCGTCAACAGTCAACTGATAAAACGGCTGTTTTTTAATCTGCTCACGGTGTTTCGCCCGGTAGAGCGATTGGTCATCCGTGTCCTTCACCGAAAACTGGAACGGCTTACCCACCGCTCGAATTGTAAAGCCCTGATCGCCCTCAAACACAAGCCGCGCATATCTGACATCGGTGTGATTACCGTATTCCTGCGGGAAAATGTAGGGGCAGGATTGTTCTTCCGGTCTTGCGGTATAGATGCCAACGGCTGACTGCTCTTTAAAATCGCTGTAGCATTCCGTTTCGCCTCTGCCATAATAGATGACCTTCTTCAAAGAGCGATCAGCAAAAAGCACCTTCCCGAAGCGCGGAAGTTCGGGTAGATCCTCCTTTAACGGTGTGAGCGTACAAGTGACAGAAAGATTCCCCGCTGTGTCAATTCTACAATTTTGTTCGCTTCTGAAAATCGGCTGCCCACCATAGCACAAAAGTGTTGCAGTATAAACTGCACCGTTCTTTGCAACTACCTTTTCAGTTTTTTCCGTTATATCATAATATCCGTGCTCACGCCACTTGGGTGTGATATACATATCATTATCCATCGGCGCGCGCATAATGTTTGTGTGGACGGCGCTGCCTGTGGAAAGCAGATTTTTGCCGTTGACAAGGATGACTGACAGCAAGCCGCTCTGTCTGTCAAAATGATATTCGCCTTTTTCGCATTCAAAAAGATAGGAACCGTCCTTCTCCATCAGGGGCGCGGCCGAGCCTATTTTCATATTCGGCAATTTCTCCCGAACTGCAAGCTGCTCAAACGCGATATTTTCGCCGCTCCACCGGTCGTCGTATCTAATATTAATAAAGCAGTCGCCCTCTGCTACCTGCGTATCAAAAGCAATGGACAGGCATTTTCCCGCCGGTATCGCCTGATCGAGTACATATGTTTTCTGAATCCTGCCATCCAACTGGAGGGCATATGCAATTTTTAGATATCCTGTATCGCGGAAGGAATTTGTATTCCTAAAGATAAGCGCGCCGCCTTTATATTGTGCACGCACAGGGCGGTAAACCTGCTTCATATTCAGCGCGCCTGAGGACGGCGTGCGGTCAGGGAAAACAAGACCGTCCACACAGAAATTACCGTCGTGGAACGGCTCGCCATGGTCGCCGCCGTAGGTGTATTTTATTTTTTCGCCCTCATGGTCAATCGCGTGGTCAGCCCATTCCCAAATACAACCACCCATAAATCTATCTGAGGAATCAATAACCTGCCAATAATCCTCAAGCCCTCCGGGGCCAACGCCCATTGCGTGCGCATATTCGCACAGAAAATAGGGCTTTCCTGCGTAGCCCTTTCCCTTGAGCCAATCGGTAGGATAAAACTGAACGTGATACGCTTTTAAAAGCGTTTGAAACACAGCCGGATAGTTGCTCCACGGTGAAAAACCGTCTCTTATCTTTTTTAAATATTCCGGCTCCGCATACATTTCCGATATTACGTCGTAGGCCTGACGCCTGGTGTGTATAACGCCTTCGTAATGGCAGGGAATTTCAGCACACAGCGCTTTGAGGTTTGTGTAACAGTAATCCTGACATTTGTATCCGCCGGATTCGTTCCCAAAAGACCACATCAGAATCGACGCATTGTTTTTGTCGCGTTCATACATCCGATGAACGCGATCCCAGTAATGCTCTTTCCATTTCAGATGATTGCTGATTTTGTTTATGTTGTGAATCGGCCAGAGGTTACAGCCGTGGGTTTCGATATCCGCTTCGTCAATCACATAAAGACCAAGCTCGGCGCAGAGCTGAATCAACAGCGGGTCGGGCGGATAATGCGACGTCCTGACGCCGTTTACATTGTGGCTTTTCATCAATGTTAAGTCTTTTAGAATATCTTGCGGAGTCATATAATATCCAGTTTTCGGGTTAGTATCGTGATGATTGACCCCCTTTATTTTAATTGCTCTTCCGTTAAGCTTAAATATCTCTCCGTCAATATTGATATGGCGGAAGCCAACTTTTTGACGGATGCACTCTATAACAGTTCCGCTGCTATCCTTTAAGGTAAAGAATAAATCATAAAGGTATGGTGTTTCGGCGTTCCACTCTTTGACAACGCCAACCGTCAATTGGGCTTCGCCGTCTACCTCGGAAATTGCAAGCACTTTTCCGTTATCTACAAGCTCTGCATACAGCTTACCGTCGCCAACGGTTTTCGCCTTTATTTCAAGCGAATATCTACCGTTTTGATACGGCGTTTTAACGGAATAATCATAGACATAACTCTTATCGTGGACAAACAGCAGTACGTCGCGAAAAATCCCGTTGCTTCTGAACATATCCTGCGCTTCCAGGTAAGTTCCGTTGCACCATTTATGCACAACAACAACGATTTCATTTTCGCCCTTACCAAGCTTATCGGTAATATTAAATTCAGCGGTGTTGTGAGACCCTTCGCTGTAACCGTGAAAACTGCCGTTAACATATAATTCAAGGCAGGAGGAGCAGCCGAGAAAACTGATTATAAATATTTTTTCTATATCGGAAATTTCGATTTTCTTGCGGTAAACACCTACGCTGTTATAGATATTGTCCACAGTCAATGGCGTCCACTTTCCGTTTCTGATGGTTTTGTAAAGTCCAACGGGGTCGTCTGTCGGAATTTTGGGCGGCTTCCTACCAAACGGATAATTCTGATTGATATAATACGGCTTTTCATATCCGGTATACTGCCACATTGACGGAACATTTACTTCGTCAAAATCCACTATCGACGTGTCGAACCTCTTCGGCATATCCGAAAATTTCGGATAATATTTAAAATCCCATTTACCGTTTAACACTTTTACAAGGTTGCTTTTATACCGTTCATCGCAAAGGCTTACCGTTTCTGAGCTTTTTCTATCCTGAAACGGAATAAAATATGCGCGCGGCTTGAGCTTGTTTTTCTCAAAAATTTGAAATGCACTGTAATTGTCGGTACAAATGTCATAAATCATCGTTTTCGTCTCCTCTTAACATTGGTCTATATTTTTCAAAATAACCGAACAGATAAAGGATTGCATAGGCCGGAATTTTACATACGCTTCTGCCATCCTCGAGATATACCATACCGTAATCCGACGCTTTTTTTGTCACCAGATAATTGGGATAGGTTTTATCTGCTAACGTCAACAACCAGTCATTCGCGCGCAGCTGAACCTGATCGGCATACTGCACATTGATTAGCGCATTGATTTTGTCAGGAAAACGCACCACAATATCCGTCCGTTTCGCAGCGGCATTTTTTTTAAAAAAGCCCAATACCGTTCCATCCTGAAAGAATTGCCTAAAATGCATAATAAACGATACCTTCACCGCATTTTTTATATCTGTGTCAAATGCGGCCGTATCGGCTCCGCCCACATTCAGCGCGCAGTTGCGCATACGGTAGTTGTTGATATAAATCTTTTTAAACCCCTTCACACTACTGAGCGTTTCCCAGTCCATTGACTCATGGATGGTGATGAGATTCGTTTTTTCAAAATAGTCGATATATCGTTCCACTGTAGCCCGGCTGATCCTAAGCGCCTTTGAAATAGAATTGACTGAGATGGTCCCTGAAGAAAGATAGCACAGATAGACAAAAACCTTTTCCACATCCGTATTGCCTCTCACCTCAAACAACAGCGGAATATCCCGCATCAGCGTTTTATCTACGGCTTTCGCATAAAGTAATTCATCCGTTGCGCCGCCGTTCGGATCAAAATAGCCGCCGCTCCTGATGTAATCTTCCAAATATCTGCTGAGTGGTTCCAACCCTCTGTGCATGGCAGTGATTACTGAAATATCCTGCGTGTGAAAATCGGCGGGATAGACAAACGGCGTTCTTTCGTCTGGCTTAAAACCGTGATATTCGCAATATTCATAAAATGTTATTCCTGACATGGGAATATAGCGGATGAAAGGACAGGTTCCGTTAAGCCCGTCAATATGCGCGGATGAAGCGGCGAGCACGTGCACGTGCGTTCCCCCTCCGGCTGTTTTGCAGAAATCAACAAATTCAGATGCGTACTCTACATTATCCAGAAGGCAGAAGAGCGGGCTGCCGGAGCAGGATTCCCGGCGATAGATCTCAATAATTTCCGCCGCAGATTTATTTCTTGTGAGCGGATAATCAAAGGAAAGATACAAAATATTTCCGGGCGGGACTCCGCGCTCCAACAAGGCGGCAAGCATTTGCTTTAAAAGAGTTGTTTTCCCAAAAGCGTGCCCCCCCTCAATCAAAACGGGTTTCGTATAATTCTTTACATACCATTTCTCGGCAATATAAAAGGCGGATCGTCTGAAGCCCGGGCACGGCGGAGAAAATCCGCCGTTTTCCCATTGCGTATTAAATGATTTCAAAAGGCGCAGAACATTCTTAGAGCTGTAATAAGCCATACATTTCACCACAAAATTTCATAATGTAAATACGATTCCAAAAATGCGTAAAATTTTGATCAATATATAAATCTTATAGGATATAATAACAGGACAGCATAAGAAAAGCAACAGTTTTATAATATATAAGTAGCAAAATTGATCTATTTATAAAACTTCTCTGTCACCGTATTTCCACATCAAAGGATCTAAAACGCGCCGGAGTTGCCTATTCGTCCAAATCAAATAAAGATTGGCCAGTTAAAAAGAACGCTCATAATCAGTGAACAGAGGCCGCAACCGTAGGATGAGAAGGCCGCAGTGTCCGGCCCGATGCCAACCAAACCGAAGCTCTTTGTTAGAGCATGATTCTGCATCTCGTGCGCTTCTATGGTCTCCACACGCTTATCATCACACATCCTCCTTAATATCTCCCCCGATATCCCGTCTCCACTTTTCATATGAACAATTATGCAATCAACTGGAATGAACTTCTCGCCGTCATTCCAAAAGAATAACCCGATCAAATCTGACATATCAGCAAATCCACGGCGCAGTATTTGCTAAAAAGCGGAAAAATCCTCTGCAAGGAAACGAGGTGGTATCAAAGCCAAACACGGACGTGATTGCCACAGGCGAAGAATTTCACAAGCAAATGGGAAGCATCATTGATGGGAAACATAGCGGAATAACACAAAAGCTGTTCTTTCCAAATTTTTGGAAAGAACAGTCGAAATGAGGGTGATTTTTGAGGTGAGCACAAAAAAAGAGAAATCCGCAACCCGCATGGTTACTGGATAATGGGGTCCCCGAAAAGTTATAAAACTTTTTGGGGTGAGGAGGAACGACGGCGTGAGTGGGCTGATGACTTTTTATAAAACAGTCATCACGAACAATACAAAGTCTGTGACGACGAGGTAGCGGAGCGGGTGGGATTCGAACCACGGTACCGTGAGGTACAACTGATTTCGAGTTTTATAAAGTGCGTGTCAGGTTTAGTTAGTTTCGTGTCAGGTTCTGTCAGCCTCGTCCTCGGTGAAAAGCCGCATGAATACTGGATTTTTTACGCCGAAACCCCGAAAAAGTCCGGTGTTTCGGGCAAGCTCGAATGCGTCGGAAAATGCGCCAAAATCCGCATTTTTGGAAAGAACTGCGGAAAGAACGGAAAGAACAACGTATAACAAGGCAATACAAGGACAGTCACACCGGCAAATCTGATTTTGAAAGGTGTATTGCCATGAACAACGAAGCCATCAACTGGGACGATGTTCCCGACCGAATCACAAAAGACCAGCTTTACCGGATCTGCCACATCAGCAAATCCACTGCCCGGTATCTGCTGCAAAGCGGAAAGATACCCTGCTACTATACCGGCAAGCAGACCCGCTGTTATCAAATTAAAAAGGAGGATGTGATCGCCTACTTGGAGGACCGCAAGCTCTTCCCGCAGGCGTATGCCGCGCCGAAGGGCTGGTACAGGGGGCGCTACGAGCTTAAAATGGAAATCCATCTCCCGCC
>OHDH01000427.1_pt1 | contig 20909 bp, 12 predicted proteins | sample 1566921 | NCBI WGS metagenome assembly OHDH01 (sample SAMEA3879585, study PRJEB24766) | human gut metagenome | biome: human-associated habitat; feature: feces | place: USA | collected 1985/1987
ATGTGGAAACCTGCCGTCTGAAAAGACGGCAAGGCGCTACGTGCTTAGCCTGTGGGACGGGTAAAACGCTGATAATGTGCATTGCAGCACATGAAATGAAGCGTCTCGGACTGGCACATAAACCGATGATTATCGGCCTTAAAGCCAATGTCGCTGAGATTGCCATAACCTATCAGTCTGCATATCCCAATGCCCGTATCCTGTTCGCTGATGAAAAGAGTTTCAAGGCTGACAACCGCGTCAACTTCTTCAACCAGATCAAGAACAACGACTACGACTGCGTTATCATGTCGCATGACCAGTTCGGCAAGATACCGCAGTCGCCGGAGATGCAGCAGCAGATTCTTCAGGCGGAACTTGACACAGTTGAGGAGAATCTCGAAGTGGTGAAGCAGCAGGGACACGACATCAGCCGTGGTATGCTCAAAGGCTTAATCAAGCGTAAGGAGAACCTCACAGCCAAGATTGCCACTATCCAATACCAGATGGAGCAGAACAAGGATGCCGTCGTTGACTTCAAGCAAATGGGTATAGATCACATATTTGTGGACGAGTCACACCAGTTCAAGAACCTTATGTTCAACACCAGACACGATAGAGTTGCAGGCTTGGGCAATTCGGAAGGCTCACAGCGAGCGTTGAATCTTCTCTATGCCATCCGTACCATTCAGGAGCGTACTGGCAAAGACCTCGGAGCTACTTTTCTCAGTGGAACCACCATATCCAATTCATTGACGGAACTTTACTTGCTTTTCAAGTATCTGCGCCCGAATGAGCTTGAAAGGCAGGAGATTCGGTGCTTCGATGCGTGGGCCGCAATCTTCGCAAAGAAAACTACCGACTTCGAGTTCAATGTCACAAATAATATTGTGGCAAAGGAGCGATTTCGGTATTTCATCAAGGTGCCGGAGTTGGCCGCTTTCTATAATGAAATCACGGATTATAGGACAGCGAAAGATGTCGGAGTTGAGCGCCCGGAGAAGAACGAGATACTGCATAACATTCCTCCAACACCGACACAGGAGGCTTTCATCGAGAAGCTGATGAAGTTCGCCGAAAGCGGCGATGCCACTATTCTCGGACGCGGCCCGTTAAGCGAGACCGAGGAAAAGGCAAAGATGCTAATTGCCACTGACTTCGCCAGAAAGATGGCATTGGATATGCGCATGATTGACCCGTCATACGAGGATAATCCGAACAACAAGGCGAGCCACTGTGCCAAAATGATTGCTCAGTATTATAATAAATACGATGCTCAGAAAGGGACACAGTTTGTTTTCAGTGATCTCGGCACTTACAAGCCCGGCGAATGGAATGTCTATTCTGAGGTCAAGCGAAAGCTGATTGAGGACTACGGTATTCCGGCGCATGAGATACGCTTCATTCAGGAGTGTAAGACAGAGCGTAGCCGAAAGGCTGTCATTCAGGCTATGAACGACGGAGATGTGCGTGTGCTGTTCGGATCGACCTCAATGTTGGGTACCGGAGTCAACGCCCAAAAGCGGTGTGTCGCGGTCCATCACCTTGACACGCCGTGGCGTCCCTCTGACCTTACACAGAGGGACGGCAGAGCCATTCGAGCCGGCAACGAGATTGCCAAGCTCTACGCAGACAATAAGGTGGATGTTATCATCTATGCCGTGGAGAAATCGCTGGACTCCTATAAGTTCAATCTTCTCCACTGTAAGGCGACATTCATTGACCAACTCAAATCTGGCGCACTCGGCGCGAGAACTATCGACGAGGGTGCAATGGACGAGAAGAACGGTATGAACTTTTCGGAGTACATGGCTATTCTTTCCGGCAACACCGACCTGCTGGAGAAGGCGAAACTCGAAAAGCGCATAGCCTCGCTGGAGAGTGAGCGCAAGGCACACAACAAGGGCATCTCCGATTCCAAGTTCAGGCATCAGACCATCACCCACGACATTGCCAACAACGAGGCGGCAATCGAGAGGATGAAGGCTGATGTCGCCCGGTACGAGGCGGTTGTCAGGCGAGACAAAGACGGCAATCCGCTCAACAATCTCACAATCGACACCTGCAATCTTTCCGACGAGAAGAATATGCGTATCCATCTGCAAAGGCTGGCGCAGCGAACCGACACGCATGGTCAGTACAAGCGCATCGGCGAGGTCTATGGCTTCCCGATAAGCATAATCTCGGAGCGCACCCTCGTTGACGGTAAAGAAGCTGTTCAGAACCGATTTGTTGTCGAAGGCAACTACAAATACAAGTTCAACAACGGCTTCATCGCCATGAGCGATACCCACGCCGCCTGCATGAACTTCGTCAACGCTCTGGAGAAGATACCCGGCATCATCGCCCAATATGAGGAACGTACCGCCAAACTGAAAGCAGATGTTCCCCAGCTCGAAGCCATCATCTCGAAGTCATGGGGCAAAGAGGAAGAACTGAAGCAGCTCAAATCCGACCTTGCCGCCCTCGACCGCAAAATCACCGCCGCCCTCGCTCCAAAGAAGGAGGACCAGGACGGCGAGGAAGTTAAGCGCGATGAGCAATCTCAGCGAGTGGAGACTCCCGCTCAAACCAATGGCAACAAGGAATCTATGGTAGCAGAGCCAGTCGAAGTTGGCTATCGACACCGAGAACCATTGAGCGCCCGTATCGTCATCGGAGGCTGCGGTTTTACTCCGCCCGGAGGCTATCGAGCCGCCGGCCCCAAATTATAATAACGTGAGTCAGTCCCTAAACCTGTCTGGGACTGGCTCACTTAACCAACAGACAGGAAAAGGAATCGCATGATAGACATCAATACTCTTATTGAAAGCGGTATCACCGATTTCAATATCACAATAAAATATTCCGACCTCGTTTTGCTCGGAGACCGTCTTGTTGAGCGAATACTCGATGAAGTTTGTCCGGTAGCCGCCGATAACGCGGTAGAAAAACTGCTGACAAAAGCCGAGGTCATGGAAAAATTCGGGGTTTGTCACACAACTCTCTACAACTGGGACAAGACTGGAGTGCTTGTGCCGGTGAAAGTAGGACGAAAAATTCATTATAGACTTGGAGATGTTCAGGCACTCCTTGCACGACGTGGGATTAAATAAGGCGACAGCCGGCATCCGGAGGGAGATGTCGGCTGTCGCTGTTTGTGTTTTTCGGGTTATTTCACGCCGCGACCGTCTCCGGCCGCATCCTGGCGAATCCACTTGTCATTGAGACAAGCACGCATATCGTCGGTCCAATAGGTCCGGCTTTCGATGTTTCTTCGCTCATCATACTTTGACATGCCTTTGCGTCCTTTTCTTCTTTTCATTTGGCGACCGTTCTCATAACTTCCATCAGTAGAAAGATTCATATTCAAAGTGGTATTGAAAAATTTTATCACATCTTCCTGTTTTGCTCTGCCATTATTGAACGATCCTTTGGAGACAAGTCCCAGTATCAGCTCGTATATTCCGCACGTTCCATCAGTCCATTCCAATGGCTCACCATTGGCAAGCGTAAAAGCTGAACGGAATGAACTTAGCGCGTCCTCACACTTTTTCTGCGTCTCCATCACCAACTCCTTCATAGTTTTGATAAGGGATATTGCAAGTGCGAGATAAGTAAGAGTCGTACGGCATTGAGTATTCTCCGTGTGAACACTGAAAATGGCGTTAAGCCTCACGAGGCAATGATGCTTTTCAACCCAATGGATGGGTTTATGAATAAAGCTGATGAGATGTGAGGCAAATTTCTCAAAAGCTTCTTTGATTCTGTCCAGCTCACCTCTGAGGATAAGTCGGACAAATTCCGCTTCAACTATTTCGTCGCTATTAGTCATAGGCGTCGGTTGTTAGTTATTAAACAATAATTTTATCGAAAAGCATAACTAATGGGCATTATTATGGTTCGTGAAAAGATAAATAATTTTTGAATGAGGTGTAAATCAGTGCAATACGCCTTTTGACTTGTGTTCCAGATTGTTAAATCATAAAGCCATAACATAAAGGGGCTTTATGTTTTACCTCGAAGTCTTTATGTTTTTGACTATTAAGAGAGTTCCATTCCGTCAACTTTTTATTATAGAAATATGTTTTACAACATAAAAACCATAATTTTTGGAAGGCTTATACCTTCTTGTCCGATTATAATAACTGCAATCAGAATATGAAGATTCTTCTTTATGAGCCAGATGAAAGAGCAGGAAGCTCTATATATCATGCCCTCCATCGTGAGGGCTATGATGTCTGCTGGATTAAGAATTTTTTCGATGCAAAATCCTCAATCCGGGATGAGAGATATGACGCTTCTCTTATCAACATTGATGACAATGACAAGAATGGACTTGATTTGATAAAATCGTGGGTTGTTCACGTCCCCGAACTCTTATGTGTCGCAATTTATAGTAATCAGGACGCTGGAACTGGATTCCGTGCTTGTAGGTTAGGCTCTCAAGAAATTTACGAGATCGAGCGAGGCAGTATCAACGAGCTTGATAAGATACTCAAGCAGTATGAAATTTTTGCAAGACGTCCACAACGCTACAAACATGTTTCAGAGGAATACAACAAGGCTATCCGGGATTTGACCAACCTTGTTAATCATGACAAGCCGGTTCTTATAACCGGAGAGGCGGGGACTGGCAAAAGTTATCTTTCGGAACATGTTCACTGCATCGCAACAAACAGCGACTTCAGGCTGGAAGAAATTTCATGTGCCGACTTAGATGTTGAAAATGGTATGGAACTACTCCTTGGTGTGGTCCGTAATTTCCGTCCGGAAATCAAACAGAATAAAAAGGGCTTACTCCAGAAAGCGAATGATAAGGGTCTGATTTATCTCAGAGACTTGCCGTCGCTTCCGCTCAATATTCAGGATGTATTGGTTGATGTTCTCGAAAGGGGAGAATTTCGCTGCGTCGGCAGTGATGTGTGGATTCCATTCACCGCACATCTCATAGCCTCTTGTCTCGACCTGTCCGAAATAAATAATGACCGGTTTGATCGTCGGCTCTATGAATTATTGAGACATAACGTGGTTCGTCTGCCACCACTTAGAAACTGTCAGGCAGACATCATTCCAAATACTAATCAGATGATTGAGGATTATTGTGTGTCGAAAGGCATGGCGAATATTCCGTCAATGGAGCAGTGTGCTATCATCAAAATAACTTCGCATGACTGGCCCGGCAATTACCGGGAACTTAAGAGTTGCATCGAAAACGCCGTCATCTGTTGCGAAGATGGAAAAATCCGTGGAACAGATCTCAAAATCACAAGAACAAACAATGGAGAAGAATTGCCGGAGGATGAGAGAGGGCAGTTAATACATCTACTCACAAAATTCAATGGCAAGAAAGTTCGTGTAATGGAGGCGATGGGAATAACCGCACCTACGCTCGACAGAAAACTCAAACTCTATTGTATCGACTATAAGCTATTCAAGCCTACGAAGAAAAAGAAGCCAAATGCGTCAAAATAGAATACTTATATACATAAAATTCGAGCTATCCGGGACACCGAATGGCTCGTTTGCTTTCATAGATACCGACGGTTGCCAAAGGGTTGTCAACCCCGCCTTATTAAAAATTGTTAAATAATTCAAAATCGGTTCATGCGACCCAATTCACCTCGATTTAGCAGGATAAAATCGAGGCTAATTTTGAGCTCGGTTGACAAATGGTTGACAAAAATTTGCATGAAAAAACCGTAAGTGTTGAAAATCAATCACTTACGGTTAATATGGGTGCCCAGAACAGAACTACTAAAACTGATTTCTATTACTGTCTAATGCTTTTATATTATGTTTGATATTAAATACTTATGACCTTGATGCTAAATTTGAGGCTCGTTGAATTACTTAAAATAACGGAATTTTGCCTGTAAATTTGCCTGTAAAATTATTTTGAGTTATCTTTGTAATCGAATTCAGGTTGAACCTCGCTGGTGTTGTCAGCAAAGTTGCCTGCAATCGTATTCTGCAACTCTAATAATCTCTCCAAATGGCGACATTCAGATTTGAACTCAACGGACGACCGACAAAGAATAAGACTTACGTGGTATATCTCCGCGTAACGGTTGGCGGCAAAAGGAAACTTATCAAGACGATGGTCGAGATTGCCCGACCATCTGACTTCAACGCGAAATGCAAGGGCGAAAACTGGGTGCGTGGCGGTGTCCATGATGCGAAAAAACTCAACGCGCAGCTCGCCGATATTCTGGCGAAAGCGAAGGAAACATATAAGGAACTTGACAAAGAGGGTGAGGTGACGACTGTTGCACTTGCCAAGGAGATGAACACCGAAGTTGTCTCTCCTTCATTCATGGCATTTGCCAGAGAACGGGCACAGATGATTTATGACAATGGGGGCTGGCGAAACTGGCGCAAGTATTGCGGGCTTATCAATAAGCTTGAAGCGTTCCGGAAGAAGCGCCGGATGGCAGATATTACTGTCGCTGATATGACGGTCGAACTGTTGACACGATTAGACAATTTCCTTCATAAATGGGAGAATGAACGTGAGCCGGGGAAACTGCTACATCCCAATACAATCGAAGTACAGTTCAACATACTACGCACTCTCGTGCATCGCGCAATCGAGGTCGGTATAATGGAAGCATCAAAGGATCCATTCCTTGTGTTCAAATACAAAGGGGTAAAGACCGTCAAGGAAAAACTTGATGATTCCGAGATGGAACGCATCATTAATCTTGAATTGGAAGAAGGCTCACTGATATGGCACTGCAAGAATTATTTCCTGTTCAGCTACTATTGCGCCGGAATCCGCGCAGCCGACCTCATACAGTTGCGGTGGGGGAATGTTGCCGGATCCGGACGACTCCATTATCAAATGGGCAAGAATCATAAAGAGCGAGATCTTCTTCTCGTTGAACAAGCAGTAGAAATTCTTCGCCATTATCATTGCGAAGATGTCAAAGCGACGGATTATATTTTTCCGCTGCTCTCGAATGATGCCGAATACGCCGGATATGTCACGCAAGCCGATAAAGACCGAATGAAACCGGAATTGCGCCACAAGATGTATCAGGATATTTCATCAAAAAACGCACTCATCAACAAATATCTGAAAAAAATTGCAGAAAAAGCCGAAATAGCAAAGCCGCTCTCAATGCACATCAGCCGTCACTCGTTCGCCCACATAGCTCAGGAGGCTGGAGCCGAATCATCCGCTATCAAGAACATTCTCGGGCATAGTAATCTCGCCACGACAGAGCGATACATGGGCAGTTTCGACACATCCAAAACTGATGAGACGCTTCGCAATGTGTTCGCAAAGAAACAATCATCGTCAACGGTAGCAGAAGAAACAACGGCAAACAAAGAGGAACAAGCCATCGAGTTGTTAAAGGGGATGACACCTGAACAAATCATGGCAGTAATTTCGGCAATCAACAAATAGCGGTTGTGTAACTGGCGAATTATGAGTAATTTTGCACATATAATTACAAAAATATGCCTCTGACTAAAGATGAAATAAGGTCGCTATTGGGCGATATTGAGAATGAGCGCGTGGAGCGCACATTATCCACTGACAATACGAAGAAAATGTCGGAGGCAATCTGTTCATTTGCCAACGACATCCGTAACACGAAGAAACCTGGCTATTTTATGATTGGCGCGGATGATAACGGCAAACTCGATGGGCAGACGTTCACCGACGAACAGCTCCGTTCCTATGCCGGGCTTCGCAATTCCGGAACAATACTTCCACCACCAGCGATGATGGTCTATAAGGAAACTTTCCCTGAAGGAGAAATTGCCGTCATAGAAGTTCAGCCAAGCGAGGGTACTCCCGTTAGGTACAAGGGTGTGATTTGGATTAGAATCGGTGCCAGAAAAGCCGAGGCAAATACGGAGGAGGAACGAATTTTGACTGAGAAAGGACAGGTGCATAGTTCTTCTTTCGATGGTCGTCCGTGCCGTGAGGCCACGATTGATGACATTGACGTGGAACTGTTCAATAAAGAGTATCTTCCGAAAGCCGTTTCACCCGTAACATTAGCCAAGGATAAGCGCACGCCAATTCAGCAGATGGCGTCATTGCGTCTGTTTGACACTCGTTTTAATTGCCCCACCTATGCCGGAATCCTATTGCTGGGACACGATCCTCAGTATTTCATTCCGGGGGCATACATTCAGTATGTTAGGTTTGCCGGGACTACCCGCGCAACCAAGGTATTGAAGGAAAACCGTTTCAAGGGCAATCTTATTACCATGCTTAAAGAGTTGGAATATTTCATCAAGTATTCCATTGAGAACAAGCGACCGGAATTTGTCAGTGTACTCCGTGAAGAACCTCGCATAAACTATCCATGGGAAGCAATTCGTGAGCTTGCCATGAATGCAGTGATGCACAGAGCATATAACGGCAACAACTCTCCGATAAAGTTTTACGAGTACAGTGATCGCATCGAGATAGACAATCCCGGCAATCTCTACGGGAAAGTCAATTTGGAAAACTTCCCCAACGAGACAGACTACCGCAACCCCAACATCGCTGAAATCATGCTCAATCTCGGTTATGTAAACCGTTTTGGCAGCGGTGTAAATACAGTCTCAACACTCCTCGAAGAAAACAAGAGTAATCCTGCTGAATTCTTGCTTGGCGACTACACGACATTCAAGGTGGTTGTTCAGAATGCCGATGTCATCGAAATTGGCACCAATGACATAGCAAAATCGCCTAATGTCATAGTAAATTCCACTGAGAATAGCACCAATAATAATGGGGCTGACACCAATAGTGGCACCAATGAGAGCATAGATGGCACCAATATTAATGGCGTTGGCACCAATAGTGGCACCAATAATGATGCTCAGCGGAAAGCAGCTATAATAGAGATGATGAGGCATAATAAACGTGTCAGTGTCACACAAATATCCAGAACCTTGAATATTCCTCGCAGAACTCTATTTAGAATCATTGATATATTGAAGTCTGAAAACAGAATTAAACGTGTCGGTGATTTAAAATCCGGTACTTGGGAAGTCATTGAGTAAGTTGCGAAATCATTCCATGTATGAAACTGTGTCTGACGAGCTGAAAAGGTTGCGGGCTGAAAATGCCCGGCTACGGGCGTTGCTGGCTCAACATGGGATTGCGGCGGACGAGCCGGAGAATATGTCGCCTCGAAAGCCTGTGCTGTCTTTGGAAGAGAAGGTCACGCTGTTTCGCAGTCTATTTCAAGGGCGTGAGGATGTGTTTGCTCGGCGATGGTTTAGCAATTCAACCGGAAAGAGTGGATATCAGCCGGTATGCAGCCGGGAATGGAACCATGAGTTTTGCGACAAAAAGAAATTCAAATGCACGGAATGTCCCAACCGCGAATTTCAACCTTTGGGATACAATGACATTTACCGTCACCTTGAAGGCAAAGAGCCTAACGGGCGAGATGTCGTTGGCGTATATGCCATTTTGCAGGACAATACCTGTAGGTTTCTATGTTGTGACTTCGATGACAAGAGCTGTGAGCATGGTTATCAAGATGATGTGAGAGCGTATGTATCTGTCTGTCGTGATTGGAATATTCCGGCGTATATCGAGCGGTCGCGGTCAGGTAATGGAGCGCATGTGTGGATTTTATTTTCGGAGCCAATTGCGGCAAGGCAAGCACGCCGGCTTGGCAACGCCATTCTGACGGAGGCAATGGAGCGAGAGGGGCGTATGTCGTTCAAGTCATACGACCGTTTCTTTCCGAATCAGGATTTCATGCCAACCGGGGGCTTCGGCAATCTTGTGGCTTTGCCGTTGCAGGGGCGAGCGAGGAAAGATGGCAACAGTGTGTTTGTCAACGATGATTTCGTGCCGTTTGCCGACCAATGGCCATATCTGCAAGGCATGAAGAAAATGTCAGCAGTAGAGGTGGATAGACTAGTATCGAGATATGACAAGGAGCCTCTCGGAGAACTGTCAAAATCAAGCGAGTCTGCACCTTGGGAACGGCCTCAGCCCCGACCGATGACTAAAGCGGATTTCCCAAAGAGAATTTCAATCATACGCTCATCCGGTATCTATATTGCAATCGAAAAGCTCTCGGCAAAAGCTGTCAATCACCTCAAACGGCTTGCCGCATTCAAAAATCCGGAGTTTTATGCAAAACTTGGAATGCGTCTGCCGGTCTATAATCTGCCTCGCATAATCTCATGCTCGGAGATGACGGATGATTATCTGCTACTTCCCCGAGGTTGTGAAGAGGCCGTTGTTGACTTGTTCAAAAGCAATAATATTGATGACCGGATTGATGACAAAACCAACCCGGGGGCAAGAATTGATGTTGGGTTCAAGGGTTCGTTGTACGAAGAGCAACAACGAGCTATTGAAGCGCTGGAGGCACATCGCTGCGGTACTCTTTATGCAACGACTGCTTTTGGCAAGACAGTGACTGCCGCCGCATTGATTGCGCAAAAGAAAGTCAATACACTCATACTGGTTCACACCAAAGCGCTGCTTGACCAGTGGCGCGAACGTCTCGAAGAATATCTGTCAACCGATTTTCAACCTGAAGAGCATCACAAAGGACGTGGCCGCCGGAAGAAATTCCAGCAGTTCGGCGCGTTATCCTCCACGGAGAACACTCTTAACGGCAAAATCGACATCGCACTTCTTCAGTCTTGTATGAGTGATAATGAAGTCAAGCAATTTGTCCGAGATTACGGCATGGTTATAGTGGATGAATGTCATCATGCACCCGCTGTCAACTTCGAGCGTGTGCTCCGCGAAGTTAATGCCCGTTTTGTTTATGGTCTCACAGCTACACCCATACGCAAAGACGGTCATCAGCCAATCATATTCATGCAATGTGGCGAAATTCGCTATACTGCCGACTCAAAGTCACAACAGACACAGCAATCTTTCCGACGGCTCCTTATTCCACGTTTCACGTCACATCGCAATTTGAAAGCCGACGGAGGAAACTACGCACAGGTTATCGACGAGCTAATCGAAAGCGAATCGCGCAACAAGCAGATACTAGATGATATCGCCTCAAATCTCGCCGAGGGACGAACGCCAATTATTCTGACTGCCCGCACGGCACATGTCGATTTGCTCGCCGAGGAGTGCCGCCAGATTTGCCCGAATGTATTCCGACTCGTCGGTAACGATTCCGCTAAAACCAAGCGCGAGGTCATGGAGCAACTGAGCCTCGTCCCGGCGGATGAGCCGTTGGTAGTTGTAGCGACCGGCAAATATGTCGGCGAAGGTTTCGACCTGCCCAGACTCGACACATTGATGCTCGCGCTTCCGGTGTCATGGAAAGGACTTATCGCACAGTACACAGGACGACTTCACCGTAACTATCCAGGCAAGAGTGAAACGCGCATATATGATTATATTGACCTCCGAGTGCCCATCTGCGATTCGATGTATCGGAAACGCCTTCACGGTTACAAAGCCGTAGGTTATTCCATAGCAATCGCGAACGAAGGACTGTTCGCCGAGCCGACAACCGAAACAATATTTGATGCCACGACCTTCGAACGACCATTCCATGAAGACCTTTCAAAAGCTCGGCATAGCATAATCATATCGACAATTCGTCTGCGCTGGAACCGTACTCCTAAGATTATAGACCTTCTTGCCGCAGCCTCACTTCGCGGCGTAAGCATTACAATTATTATTTCCGAGACCGGCCATCGCGAATCTGAACTGCAAGCAATGGGCTTCAACATCCACCATATCCCGGAGTGCAAAATGCAATGTGCGGTCATCGACCAACGTATAGGTTGGTACGGCAGCGTCAATCTCATCGGCCGTTCCCTTGCCGATGCCAACGTCATCCGCATGGCTACCCCTGAGTTTGCCAATGCACTGATTGATGCATTGGGTTTATAAGAAAACATGGGGATTGCGACTTCGGAGCGGTCCCAAGCCCCGGCACGGCAAGGTTATTTCGTGGGAACGACGAAGTTACCAGAAATCCAAACGGTAACGATTTGGACACCTTGCTGTGGTCGTGTGACCATCATCTCTGGAGTGGAACTGTGGCACGGAATATCAAGTGTATACTGAGATATACATGTACAACCTTATGCTATATCCGGCCAAAAATGTTTGGTGGGAACGAGAAATAATCCCTTACTTTGCACCGTCAACGACACGGAATACCTTCGACGGAAGGCTCTGAAACCGGGTCTATGATACGAGACGTCTCTTAATAATACTATGACACCGGACGGTGATAGGCTGATTAGCCAATCAGACATACAACCGAATCTCCGTCAAGTCACTATTGATTTTCAGCGCGATAGGTTCACACCTATGCGTGGATGGTAAATGTTACCGCCCTTTTGACCGTCGGTTGCTGCCGCCCATGCGGGCCCTCGGCACTTCAATCGACATTTCACCCAACTGATTATACACCTGTTTGATTGAACGGGTAAAGCATCAACCGATTGGTTGATAGCCTGCCTCGCCAAACAAGCGATTGCGTGACTGATTGGTTAGTCAGAACATCAGTATCGCTAATGCCCAAAGTGGCAGAACTGCAACTGACCGATCAACTGAACAATCAGAATATCGCTCGCTTGATTGACTGAAGCCATACCTAATCAATCGCCCTCCCAATCATCTGACTGCGCAGTTGCGCGATTATTCGGTTGATTGGTTGATGTCCTGATTAGTCAGCACTTCAACTAATCAGTCAATCGCCTGTGCGCCCACTCGATTGGGTGTTTAAGCAGTTGTGTCTTCAATTAAGTGAGCGGTCAAGCGATTAGACAACTAAATTATTAACGCGATTCCATCCCCACAAGGAAAGAATCAGATCTTCAAGCCCGAATGCAAAGCACACTCCAGAATATCAACTCATCGACCCTGCTTTTTGTCATACCTGAAGAAGAATGGCGAAATCTCCATGAAACGCTGAAGCACATTATGGACTTAATTGCCCGTCGCAATGCAGGTGATGCCAACAGCGAATGGATAGAATCCGAAGACGCGAGGAAAATCCTCGGAGTCTCACCAAAGACCTGGCAAAACTATCGCGACAAGCGCATCATTCCCTTCTCACAGATTGGCCGCAAAATCTACATCAACCGCGCCGACCTCGACGCCTTCCTCCGAAAACATCGTATTTCAGGAAGAAAAGACGATTAATTCAAAAATAGTTCTTGCTCGCGAACAAAGAGTTCGCGAAATATTATTAACTTTGCAACGTCAAACGACAAGCGAACATTGAAATTGATGAAGCCAAACAAATTTTGACTCGCGTCCGACGTGTGTCGGATGTCATTCTTTCAAAAAAAGAATGATAACCCAAGGGTATATTTTATTACAGTCGTAGACTGATTTATTATTGTTGTTATGAATGTTATTTTCAAAATGACAAGAATAAAAACAAAGAAAAACAGTTATGGCTTCATCAATTTCATCTTTCCGCTTATTTGTATCAAAAAGAACAGAGATGCTAAAACAATACGAGCCTATGAAAACGATCGGAAATCTGGCCGACGTTCTCGATAAAATCAAACAAGAGTTGTTTGGTTCAGTTCGTTATAGTATCTCTGAAAATATGCTCAAGCACTTTTCAAGCGATAAAATTGCCCCTAAAAGATTTCGAATGTTTCACATTCGCAAAAAAAGTGGTGGATTGCGTGAAATAAAGGCTCCTTGTCGGCAATTAGATGTTATCCTGACATGTGTGAATGAATTGTTAAAATCCATATATTCTCCATCAGATGCAGCTATGGGTTTTACTTCCGGCAAATCAGTATTGGATAACGCGCAGATTCATGTCGGGCACAATTATGTATTTAACATCGATCTTAAGGATTTCTTCCCATCAATTCCCCAAGCAAGAGTTTGGAAGAGGCTGCAATTGTCTCCGTTTAATTTCCCGACTGAAATAGCAAATGTACTGGCCGGTCTTTGCTGCACATTTGATGAGGAGGGTGGTCGTAACGTTCTTCCTCAGGGTTCTCCGGCGTCACCTCTATTGACAAATGCCATTTGTGACATATTGGACAGACGCATGAAAGGTGTCGCAAAGCGGTTTGGGCTTCATTATAGTCGATATGCGGATGATATGACTTTCTCCAGCATGCATAATGTATATCAAGAGGATGGTGAATTTCGACAAGAGATTTCACGTATTATAAAGGAGCAGGGGTTTATAATGAATGATAAGAAAACTAGGCTTCAAAAGGTTGGTGCCAGGCAAGAAGTAACCGGTTTGACGGTTAATGCTATCGCTAATGTGTCGCGAAAATACATAAGTGATCTACGATGGATACTTCATGTTTGGGAGAAAGAAGGATATGCGAAGGCATATGCTCTATTTTACCCTAAATATAAGCACGAGAAAGGATATATCAAGAAAGGTGAGCCGATAATGGAAAATGTCATCGGAGGTAAGTTAAATTATCTTCGCATGGTTCGCGGTGCCAATAACGCCGCTTATCAGAAATTACAATCTCGCTATGATGCATTGCAAGAACTTGTATTTGTTGATAGTGAGACTGACAAATCAAAGTCATATGTTTACGTTCAGCCCTATGGACTGAACGAATTCCAGACTTTATTTCACACCTCCATCACGCTTTCTGCTTCTCGTGAAAAGAAATTGGTCGGTAAATGTGAAATTGATGGAAGAGAGAAAACACTTGCATTAAGTAAATCTACTCAAGCTGCTCTTTGCCCGAATCTTGGCAGTTTGAACCCGGGAGCCGTGGTAGCATCAGAAGATTTAGATAAGTGTTTTGTCACCTTATGCCGGCATAAAGGAAAGAACTTTTGGCTCATAACAAAGTTTGAACCAAAGCGTTCACGTTGTCTAAGCGTTCAGAATCTTCAGATAGAACCGGATGATTTGCTGTCTCTTTGGGCTAATTATGGACTGGAAAGGACAGTAGAGGAACTTGCTATGTATATACAATTCGCCAAACCGGGTGCTTCTCTATTAGATTGGAATCCATTGGAAGATTCCGAGCGGACAATTGACAGGGGAAGCTTTAATATCACCAAAGATGATCTCATTGCATTCTTTTTAAAGAATAAGAACGTAACTTCATTGCACAGGAAGAAGGCGATGCAGCTAATGATTGACAATATTCCTGTCAATACGGAATCCCCAAATATTGATATAGTAAAGCTTCTGGATATTTGGGAGGAAGATGGTCTTGATGCGGCAGTATTGGCATGGAAAGAAATGTCAAAGAAAAAATTGAAGTCTCGACCCAACGAAAACGACGCAAAAGGGAGAAATACATCTTCTAAAAACAGTTTTTTTGAAGAAATGGGAATCTCGCCTGAAGATTGGGCGGCTATCAAGAAAGAGATAGAAGAAGGTGAAGGTACGCCTGTTGATCTCGTTGACATGGAAGAATTATCTTTTGAAGAAGATGATTCAGAAACCATTATTGAGTTATGAGCAAAAATACAGTTTCTTCAAAGGATCGAATCGATTTCATCTCTTTTATGAAGGGGATCGCATCTTCACGGCCTAGTCTGACATCTCGAATAGACTCGTACCTGGAGAATGTCTCCATTGTTGTAGGCGGGGAAACCTCAGAAATCAGATCAAGAAAGACGCTTCATCATTCCCCAAAAAGAATGATAGAATTTCTTCGCCTTTTCTCTATTGATGATCATTACAAATGGTATACCCATAGATGGGACCAGTCCGGAGTTTCCTTAGAGCATTTAATCAAAACACAATCGGATAGAAGGCGACAATTATCAGATTTCTTATATAATACAGACAATCCCATCAACAATAAGACATACAATCAAGTTTGGAATTTTATTAATTTCAATAATACTGGGGATAATATTTATCCATGGTATGATAATGAGGGAATTGTAAATCGTACAGGATGGCATTCAATTATTGACCCACACAGGGAGAACTTAGACACTCCTATAGAAAATCTCAAATTAGAAGATGGCTCTCTTTTTGGGGATTATATAAGAAAATTCAAGAGCAGTATTGAATTCCGAACAGACCTACGAATGGATGACAGATTTCATAAAGTTATTCGAAATTCAATCAAACGATATGTCAATGGTGCTGTCCAGGTTGAATATACCAGTAATTTTCGAAAGATTGGTTATGATGTAAATATTTATTGTGACGTCATAGGAGTTATATCTGCTTTAAAAATCCTATGCGATTGGATTGTTAAGCATAAAGTAAACGGAAGTAATGTTGTAGTAGATATTTCAGCTGATAATGATGGCTATAACTTAACAATAATGCATAGTGGCTCATACTTAAACAATAAGGAGAAATTACAAGAGCCATCAGGCGATTTTGCGAAACTTAGAGATCGCTTGTTTTCAGTATGTGATTTCACTATATCTGGAGACTACAAAGAACTTGGAGATAATAAAGGTTCTATTATTGTATACGGATTAGATTCAGAAACATTTATGTTGGAGAATCTCCTTAATGACTGTCGGATTGAGCACAAAGATAAGCTTGTCGGTGGAGTAATGTACAATATGAAATTTTATAAAGGATGATTTATATATTCGAGGACCGGGATTCACGCAGGATTCTGAATCAGGATGTCGTAAATAGACATACCGATGTAATATGTTTTGCAAAATTCGACATTGATACAGACCTGGACCTCAGTGACTTTATAGTTGATAATTTTTGCGATGCAGACTGCCTGATTTTTCATAAATCCTATACATTCAAAGACAAGAATGTTAATCTTCCACTGATTCAGGATTATATGCTCAAGAATGGGGTTAAATTCTGTGTATATAGTGGAGGTATAGAACATGGTTCAGTTAGTAAAGATGGCGTAACACATGTGAATGCTAATGTGATGTATGATAATTTAGAACACTTCATCAATCATTATAATGATTCCAATGAAGTGATTCTTGAAATACTTTTATGGGGAGAAAGATACCAACTGAACCAACTAATGACCTTACAATATGAATTATTTAATCAATTCTTTATATCGAACGATTTGGATGCAATTATCTCCTCGGGAGATTTTGATGAGATATTAGATGATACCTGTAGTAAATTTGAGGAATACGGATTCGATATTCCTCAGATTCTCGATAAACTTAAGAACATGACATCCCGCCATTCATGGAATGAATTCTTTAACATACTAAGTATGGAAATCCATAAAATGGAACTGACACTATGAGATTATTAATATCTACTCCAGAATCAAATATTCGTGATAATTCAACAGACAGAGAATCATGGGGTGTTGATTGTATCAATGTCTGGGGAACCGACATTACCGATTCCCTTGATACTTTGCCTGCATATGAGCCGGAGCTGACATTTTTTGTACCCACAGTTTTAGATAGAAAAAATACACTCTTGTATGATGGAGTACTATTAGCATTGCGAATACTATTCCGCTATATATGCAATTATCGTAAGGGTATTAATATTGTGCTTTTAGGTACAGAAACTCTTGAGTCTTTCCTGAGCCATTTTGCTTATCCCAATACTATAAAAATTCTGGGAGTATACTATAGTCTTAATAATCAAAAGTTAGTATCTTCAATGATACTGCCCCTTAATAAAATATCCCAACGCTATCAGTATAGTCCATATCTATCTCAACTTGGGATAGTACAACCATCTTCATTTAAATCGACACACTCTCTTACTAACGATTGGTGTCTATATAAATGGAATTCTTTTATGGGATTTTCAAATGCCTCTGATTCTGTCAATCAGAATTCTTTTTATTTTGATTATCTCAAAGCCATAGAGAAGATAAAGGATGTCAAATATCGCAAAATTGAGAATAATAAAGATTTACAAAGGGAGATTCAAACCCTAAGAGAGATGCCATCCAGAATTCTGCTGATTGATGATAATACGCGTTGGCGCCAATTCTTTAAAGAATTCTTTGCAGGGTCTAAGGTGGAATTTGATTCTATTGGCGAGAATTATAAAAAATTTGATCTTGACGTAATAAAATTTGAAATATCTGAGCGAATAGAAGCGTTTAATCCAGATGTCATACTCCTTGACTTTAGGTTAATTGAAGACCGGGATGCCGAGTGCCGATTTGATGAGATATCTGGCGCCCATATCTTATCAATGCTTAAAGGGACTTTTGACAATCCCGGGAAATCTTATGGTAGGCAAGTTTTGATATTTTCAGCCACAAGTCGCATCGAAAATATTTTACGTCTAAAAACTCTCAATGCTGATGGATTCATACTCAAAGAGAAGGCGTCTTTTTATTCCGGAAAAGACGATACCAAAGTCATAATATCAGACATGGTAAAAACTCTGTCAGGAGGTATAGTGCGCGCAAGATTTCTGAAGGGGTTAAATGCTAAGTTTGACAAAATTTCAACATTATGTAATCTGTATAATTATCCTGCTGATTTTGTTGAAACAATCAAACATACAGCTGATTCAGTAAGACTAACGTCTCAAAATAACGAATTGAACGAAAGTGTACTACAGCTAATCTATTTAGATATTTTCAAGATATTTGAAAGTATTAAGAATATTTCTGGGATTATTCTATATACAAACGATTATTCATTGTCAGTAAATGCGAGGACTTTACTTCAAGTTTGCTCTTATGGAAAATCTGCAATATTTCAGAAAAGCAACGATGATTGGAATTGTATATACAAATTCTCGTTATCATCATCTCACCATAAATATTGCAAAGATAAGAATCTGAATTTTGCTATCTGCGCCATCATTCTTTTTAGATTGGGTTATACACAAATTGATGATACATGCTGGAATGACGTACGCATCATACGCAACACGATTGCCCATGGTGATTTTGGACAACTCGCCAAAAGAAATCTGACCCGGAATGCTGATTCATTAAAATCATACATTCTAAAAATGTTAGATTTAATTGATATGATTTTAGACCCAACTAAAATTCAAGAGGTAAAGCCTATCTTATCATTATCATGAATAATATTCAATTGACTCGGTCACAGCTCTCGGCCATTGAGGCCTTCAAGGAATTTCTTGAAGGTGATGAGCAGGTGTTTATGCTCAAGGGTGCAGCCGGCATGGGTAAGACTACGCTCGTGAAGGAATTTCTGAAAATTCTTGATGGGCAGAAGCGGGAGTGCGGTTTGATGGCACCCACAGGCAGAGCTGCTTATATCATCGAAAGCAAAACCGGGGAACCGGCATTTACAATACATCGGAGTATTTATGGCCTGTCAAGGCTTAAATCAACAAGTCAAAACAAGGGGGACGAGGATGATGGCGGGCTACATCTGCGCTTTGGGCTTAAAGTGAATAAGAGTTCGCTCAATGCGGTATATATAATAGATGAAGCGTCGATGATCTCGGATGCTTTTTCAGAGAACGAGGCATTCTTATTTGGTTCAGGCTGCCTACTGACCGACCTCTTCGAGTTTACCCGTGGGAGAAAGATTGTTTTTGTGGGTGATTATGCTCAGCTCCCGCCAGTAGGAATGGATTTTTCCCCGGCTCTTGATAAGGAATATCTTGAGGATAAATTCAGGTGCAAAGTTTCGGAGTTTATGCTCCGAGAAGTGATGCGTCACTCTAATGGCAGTGTCATGCTTTCCAATGCATCGAAGATTAGAGATGATATTGAAAAGAAAACGTTTATTGAGTTTAAGCTAGATAAAGGAGATGATGTGATAGCGGAAGATATCGATCTTCTGGTTCCGTATTATGAACTCTCCAAAGACAAGCCACCAGTCAGAGCCGCTGTCATTGCATACAGCAATAAGCAGGCTTTGGACTATAATCACGCAATCCGGAGACATTATTATGGCGATGGTACGCCACGTCTCAAAACTGGCGACTTACTAATGATATGTCGAAATAATTATTCGTATGAATATGAATTGTTTAATGGCAATATCGTTCAAGTTGAAACTTGTCAGCCAGATTTAGAAGTCATCACTCGGCAGGTGAGGGTGAAATTGGGAAAGAATCGCATCGAACAAGCGGAACTGCGGTTCCGCCGTGCAAATATTTGTTTCGCAGCTGTAAATGAGCGTGTTTCGTTGAATGTGATGTTGCTCGACAATTTCCTGGATGACCCTTCGGGTTCGGTTGGTGGCTTGTTGGCTCTCGCCTTGATAGTCGATTTTAATAATCGCCTTCCCGAGAGGATTAAATCCAGATTAAATGAGATTCGACGTTTGCTGAGGTCCAAGCAGCAACTTACGGTTGCGCAACAGGAACTTTGCGATGAATATGCTAACTTACTAAATAATGACCCCTACTATAACGCCCTTATATGCAAATATGGCTATGCTATGACGTGCCATAAAGCGCAGGGTGGCGAATGGGAGAATGTCTTTGTGGATATGTGTCGGTTCGGTGGTACGGCCAACGAAGATTATTTCCGCTGGGCCTACACTGCCCTTACCCGCGCAAGTAAACGAATATGGCACTTTCGTTCTCCCGATTTTAACTATATCAGTAATCTTGTGGTAGAGGAGATAAAACCATCGGCCAATATTAAGATAAGCAACTACTCCGGCGATGGTAACTTCTGCAAGTCAAGGTTTGAACGCTTGAGCAAGCTTGCTGTGGGAAATGGTCTATCTATAAGCGAAGACAGATCCAAGCAGTATCAGCATATTATCACGTTTGTTGACAAAAATGGGGCTTCGGCAACATTTCAGTTGTGGTATAATGCAAAGGGATATAGCGCCAAGGATGTGCTCTTATCTTCAACATCGGAGGAGCTGACTACTTTGTGTACTTCATTAATTGACGCTTCATACGTCCCTGGGATTGTGCCATTCTTTGCTCCCGACAGACCGTTTGCTGAAAAGTTAGTGGATTTTGTCAGAAGTCAGTTAGATGAGGTCGGTATCCAACTGCTCGACATCACTCAGGAGAAGTATCAAGATGTTTTTCATCTCAAAACCGATGGTATTGCACAAATAGGCTTAACCTATACCGCTAAAGGTAATTAGGGATATTCGGTTAATGACCTCAAACGAACTTTGAGAGACCGGCCGAGAGTGG
>OHDH01000431.1_pt1 | contig 20832 bp, 14 predicted proteins | sample 1566921 | NCBI WGS metagenome assembly OHDH01 (sample SAMEA3879585, study PRJEB24766) | human gut metagenome | biome: human-associated habitat; feature: feces | place: USA | collected 1985/1987
TTAATTATCAAGGTTCTTTGTTGTTCAAATTGTTTATTCATTTCAAACAACTTCTACATCTTAGCAGACAACTTTGTGTTTGTCAAGACTTTTTTTATTTTTCTGATTCGCATGCCTTGCAAATCAAGGTATTTCGCGTTTCAGCTCAGTTATAATATCATCATAAACTTACGAAGTCAACACTATTTTTGATATTTTTTAAAGTAAATCAATAAGCGGTTTTTCGATAAATTGTGTGAATTTTATCTTCAATTTATTCAATTTTGTTTTTACTTGCATTATTTCCATTTATTGTAATGATATCAAGGAGCTGTTTGTGGCTTAAAAAGGTGTCAGAATTTAACCTGACACCTTAAGCACAGCCCTAGTTGAATTTATCAGGCTGTATATATCCATCCGGACTTGTAGCATATCCATTTTGGTACTTAACGGTAATATACTGTGTTTGTCCATCCGCCTTTAACTGCACAAAACAAACCCCATCCTCAAACTTATCTGTAATCTCCATTTTCTGATTTAAATAATAAACCCAAACCGTTCCATCTTCTTCATACTCAACTTCCGGCATATTGATTTCATCCAGCAGTTCATCAGCAGTCAATGGTCTTTCTGTGCCGTTCTCGTATGCGACACCTCCACCGCCCTGGCTGACGTCATTTCCATCTGCATCTTTATAGTCAAGGGTATAGTTCCCATTCTCTACGTTAAATATTGCATCTGTCTGATCTCCGTGAATCCACACCTGCACAATTCTCTGGATGCCGCCAACATCCATTGCATATGCCGCACTTCCAGATCCAGCTGCAAGTACCACTGCTGCTATTGCCGCAGCTGCTTTCGGTGTAAAACGTTTCTTTTTCATTGGAACGACCTGTTCTTTTGCTGTCATTTTCAGTACCTCCGTCAATACGTCCGGAGAAGCATGCAGCTTATCAAAAGTCTTTTGGAATTTTTCTTCATCCGTCATATTTTTACTCCTCCTTCAGATAATTTTTTAATTTTGCCTTTGCGCGAAATAGTCTGGTACTGACCGTTTTTTCCGGTATTTTTAATATCGAAGCGATTTCTGCCGTGGAATATCTTTCATAATAAAATAACAGAACCGGCACTCTGTATTTCTTATCAAGCTCCATCACTGCCTGAAACAGATCTAAATAACTTTCCTCTTCGAATCCAAGTGTTTCCGCGTATTCCCCGATATCCTCTATCTTACGCCATGGGGACCGGAACAGCATTTTGCATTGATTGACGGTGACTCTGATCAACCAGTTTTTCAAATGGGAATCTGATTCAAATTCCTTAAGTTATAATTTCTTTCCCTTGCTCAAGGATATATGGTATCAATTCCAAAGGATATACCTTTGTACCTTTCTTTAAATCTTCTAATGGAACCCAACAGAACTCCAAATCAATTCTTTCATTATCCAGCTCATCCTATCACAATCCTTTACAAATAAAAAAGTTTTGTATAGTCAAAACAAGTCAAACCGTAGTACGCATACTACCATTTGACTTGTCTATTATCTTAGGATATCTACTTTACAACGATTATTTCCACTCTATGATCGTTTCTATTTCTTCCTCTCTGCTATAGATATAGTTCTCCGGAATGAATATTACGGTGCGGCGGAGCCGCCAGTCCGGTGTGGCGAGAGCCACCTGTCCGGACTAACGGAGCCACTCCGTTCTCTGTAGTGATAAGTTACTTTGCCATTGCAGGATCTAATCCATATACCTCTCGCATAGAGAGATCTTTGGATGGATCAATGCTTTCAATATCGATTTTATATGAGTCATACGTTATACGATCCATAATGGCATCTGCCAGGGTACTTTCACCGCCACAGATTTGTTGGTACCATTCACTTTCGCGGAACTGCGAGCAAAAGATCGTGGATGATTTCTTGCGTCTTTTGTGTATCAGTTCAAAAAGGTTTCTGGCTTCAGCTTCCGTCAGTTTGAGGAGAAGCCACTCGTCAATGATCAGTACTACTGGCTTGGTGTACTTCTTCAGGACAGTTGAAAAAGTTCCGCTGTCTCTGGCAGCCTGTAAGTCCAGTAATAAATCAGGAAGCCGCACATACCGTACTGTGTAGTAGTGTTTGCAGGCCTCCATGCCAAAAGCACAGGCCATATAAGTTTTACCACTTCCGGTGGCACCTGTAATGAAGATGTTCCTGTATTCTGTAATGTATTCGCAAGTTGCCAGACGGCTGATCAGTGCTTTGTTCAGTTTCCGACCGGACTGGTAATCAATTGCTGCAATGCTGGCATCCGGCTGTTCGAACTCAGCCTGCCGGATCAGTCTTTTCAACCGGTTATTTTTGCGATTGCTGTACTCGATATCAACAAGCATACCGAAGCGGTCCTCGAACGGCACTTCCTTCATTGTAGGATCATCCATCTGGATACGGAATGCATCTGCCATAGCGGTCAGGCGCATTTCGATAAGTTTATCGATTGTACTTTGATTTGTCATGATCGTTTACCTCCATAGTATCTGGCACCTCTTGTGATGCCATGTGGCTTTTCAACAGTCTGAGATTCCTTTGATGCATTCGATATGTCATCTGGTGAGTCTTTCATTGCAGCCAATAGATTTTTGATACTTTTATAGCTGGGTTTAGCAGAATAAGAAAGTGCTTTGGCACAGACCTGTTCCAGTTTTTCAGGCGAATATTTCTCTGCCAGTTTTAACAATCCCATACAGCTTCTATAGGATTGTTGTTCAACCCTGCCGGAGGTAAGTATTGCATCGACAACCTTACTTGTGTTAATTCCAATCGAATCTGCCCATTTGCGGAACCTGTCGCCGTTCCATTCCAGATATTTCTGGTGTTCCTGCGGCATATGTTCCGTCACAGTGGAATACTGGCCGCTCCTTCCGTGAAGTCTCCTATGAGAGGCAATTCGATTGTGATTATAAAATATTTCAACCGTTGTATCTGTTATACGCACATCTACCTTATTTTTGATATACTGATAAGGCACGGAGTAGTACATCTTGTCTACTGCGATGTGATAGTTGAACTGGACAGTGGCTTGTTTCCACTCAGCCAGTTCAAAGGGTGTAGCAGGCAACGGAGCCAGTAACGGCATTTCTTCCCCAAGAAATAAACTGAGCCTGCTGCATTCCTTTTTCTGGAATTTACGAGCATTGTAGGCATTCAGTTTTTCCCGGATAGAATCATTTAATTCTGCAAGCGAGAAAAACTGTTCATTACGAAGGGCTGCAGTTATCCAAGTAGATATCTTTCCTACAGATCCTTCTACATTTGGTTTATCCTTGGGTTTCCGGACTCTGGCCGGAATGATGGCAAGATTATAGTGTTCTGCCATCTCATGGTAAGTTGTGTTTAATGACGTGGTATACCAGTCGCTCTTTTCATGATTCACTGCTGTTGTGCAGTTATCGGAGACAAGCATGGGTGTTACACCGCCAAAGAAATCGAACATCTGGACATGAGCTTTAATCCAGTTGCTTGTTTTCTCATTCATGTATGCTTTTACAAAAGCATACTGGCTGTAAGTCAGTACCCCTACAAAGATCCATGCCTCTGTGATCTCTCCGGTGTCCGGATCAAAGATGTGGGCGGGATCACCTGCCCAGTCAACTTCAATCTGTTCACCAGGCTTTCTCGGGATATGCATGGTAGCCCTGCGTTTCTCTTCATCCTTTTGGATGTAGTAGCAGAACTGGGAATACATGAGCGGCTCTTCGTTGCTCATACGGCACTCCTCACAGTATTCTACCCAGAGAAGCTTTTTGTTGACTCCATTTCGCAGAAGTTCTTTGCGAATGTAGTCAAAGTCAGGCATGCGTTTATTTGTTACTGACTTATCCTTTGGGAACATAAGCTCCTCAAGTGCGCTGTCGGTCATGTCAAAATCCAGCGGCCATGAAATATTTATTTCCGCTGCCTTTTTCAAAACCTTGGCGACTGTGTTCCTGGATACACCGCAGCTCTGTGCGATGTTCCGTTCGCTGAATCCTAAGCTCTGCAAGCGTAGGATTTCACGATACTTGGTCATAATTGTGACCTCCTTTACCTGTATTCACACCAATGGTGTGTATCAACAGTATAAAGGAAATATATGTAATAGAGCGTTTAAATGTGGCTCTGAATTACCGGAATATGTGGCTCTCATTCTCCGGAATGGTGGCTCCCAAAGTCCGGACAGGTGGCTCAGAGAGCTCCGGAATAATCATTTTCTTCTTGTCATAAAAATAACCTCCAAACTGAGTCATTTTATCTTACATCAGTTTGAAGTTTTATACAAACTTTGGAATATTCCTTGTTTGACGTTTACCTTTAAGCCAATTTTCCAATACATGAGGGTGTAATAGAAACTATATAAGTTCTGTTGACCTGCTCCTCCAATTTTATCAAATGCCCGAAATGTCAGTCAAGGCTGAAAAGCGTCTCTTGACTGACATTCCAACATTTAAAATAATATGATCAAGCAGCTACGCGCAAAGTTGTCAAACAATTTACTTACACACTTTTTTTGACAAGCCCTCGATGTGTGATGCACACTGCAAAGTATCAACATTTATTAAACATTGCAATTGCGTATATTGTTTTATGCCCAAACACTCTGTTTTGGGCATATCCAACTAACATCCATTCTATGTCTCTCAATATATCCTAATAACCTTCTGCAGCAAAGATGAACATCTAATAACCCAATGCCATATTATTTCTTCTCACATCCCATCTGCATTATGCGAGGATGTCCTAATTCTTTGTCAAAAACAATCTGTACTTCCTTTCGAATTATCTCATTATACTTTCTCATATGAATATAATCCACCGCCATCCTATATGTCTCACATTCAGTTGTCTTGCTCATACAATACTTGTAAAATACTTTCTCTATCGAATATGCCACTTCAAAAAATTCATTACCCCTTCTTAACTCTTCTTGGAAAATATTACAACTAAAAAATTGACAACTTTCCTCCAAAAAAAAACTTGCTTCTTTCAATCCTTTTCTACTTTTTTTAATATGTGTTTCAATTTTATCCAAGTACTTTTCATATAATTCAATATATGTATATTTGTTTAGAATAAAATTTGAACAACAGAAAAAAATCTTACTAACAGCAAAAAACATTGCATGAAACAAATCGAAATATCTATACTTAACACGTATAGTTGACTCAAAACTATAATATTGAACAAACAATTCAGAATAGTTATTAATAAGTGTTTTCGTAACATCATCAAACACATATTTTTTGTATATAGAAAAATTGATATCCTCTTCTTCAAAATATAAACTATCTTTTACTTTTGTGACTTCTAGTGTATTTGGCAATGGAATATAAGTTCCTAGCTGAATCTCATTAACCCCCATTTTTCTTAGTCTTTCCATCAGATTAACCGTTAACACAAAATCTTCCTGCGTTTCCTCTGGATACCCATATATGAATGCAATTGTCAAATTAAATTTTTTATCTACCAAATATTTAATTAATTTAAGTGCTTTTTCTATATCCAAATTTTTATTAATAAGTTTTTGCATTCTAGGCGAACCTGTCTCAAGTCCAATAAACAACCCTGTACACTTTGCCTCCGCAAGTAAATCTATTGTCTCTTCATCTAACACATCTATTCTTGATGAGCAATCCCACGTAAAGTTTAACTTCTTGTCCAAATACATTTTACAAAAATCTTTCACATATTGTTTATTAGCTGTAAACAAATCATGTAACATCGAAAATCGAGTTACTCCATATAAAGCGTTAAACTTACACATTTCTTCAATAATATCTTGCGCCGGCTTAATTCTAAATTTTCTACCCCAAAAAGTACTCGTCGAACAAAATGTACAAGCATATGGACATCCCCTTCCTGCCTCTATCATCACTAAGTCTCCTTGTTGAATCTGATATGGAGAATAATCATATACTGTATACTTCGATAATTCATCATTTTTCACTAACTCCTTATACTCTGCTACGATTACTTTCCTCTCATTTCGATATGCAACCCCTTGTAACCCCTTAAGTGCTTCATTATTAATCAACCTTTCCACTATCAATTCAATTGTTTTTTCAGATTCACCCAATATTACTGCGTCAACAAACGGAAGTTCCTCTAAACACTCCTTTGCTAATATTGTTGCATGCGGACCTCCAAAAACTATTTTAACTCCACTTTGTCTCTTCTTTATTGCATTTGCCAAACGAACCGCCGAAATAAAAGAACTACATATAGTATAAAATCCTACAATTCTAGGGTTTTTAGCCAATATAAACTCTGCATACTTTTCTATACTCTCACTATATGACTCTTCATATTTCAACTTTCCATAATAATTTAACCCATCAAAATTAAGCCATTCTACAGTATACTTTTCTGATAAAATATTTGACAGTATTAATTGTCCAATTTGCGGCACTCCTTTTTCAACAATAAATTCCATACTATTTACAAAAACAACATCTACGCACATGTCTGTTCTACTCCTCCTAATGCACCTCGTCACCTTTTTTCTTACAACGCTCAATAATCAAATCATGTACTAAAATAATGTCCTCCTTGTTATATGTGCTAATACATATATTAGGTTGATAATTTAATATAAGTTGTTGTATCCGAGGTTCATTTGACGACTTGTCCTTTTTGGTAAATACATATAAAACTCTTTGTTCATCTACTCCTATTTGCAAAAGAACTTTGTTCACTACATCAATATACTTTTCTATGTAATCATTGCTCAAATCAATTACATGAAGTAACAAATCCGCTTCTTTTATTTCATTAACAGTTGATGCAAATCCTTCAAACCATGTTGATGGAAGATCACTCATAAAGCCAACTGTGTCAGCAATAATAATATCTTGTGACACTCTAGCATTATATGTGTCACTTAATTTTCTATAAAAACTATCTAGTGTTTCAAAAACATTATTACTCACTTTAAAATTGCTCATCGTTAAAGCATTAACAAGTGTTGTTTTTCCTGCATTTGTATATCCCACCAAAACAACCTTAAAGCAATTCTCTCTACTTTTTTTTTGGCTTCTCCGAGATACTTTTCTATGCTCTATTTCTTTTTCTAACTGTTTTATACGCTCTTTTATTCTTCTCTGTGTCAAGTCATACGCTGATTCTCCACTTCCTTTTGACAAAAAAGCACCATTTTTTCTCCCCTCATCATGTTTTCCTATAGATAAACTGTTTATCCTTGGCAATAAATATTTATACTCCGCAACTTTTACCTGTAATCTCGCTTCATTTGTTTTTGCATTTCTCTTGAAAAGTTCTAATACTATCATTGTCCGGTCAGCCACTGGCACACCTAATAACGTGTATAAATTCCTATATTGCACAGGTGTTAATTCATGGTTGCATACAACATAAGCGATTTTATGTTCTTCTATATATGTTTTGACTTCCTTTGCTTTCCCCGTCCCTATATATGTATTAGTTATCCCCCTATCTGTTCTTTGAATAATTATTTTAACCACTTCGTGCCCCATGACACTAATTAAATCATGAAGTTCATTAATACTAAAATGAATTTCATCTAACTCTTCTCTTTTATTGTAACTTCCAATAATTATAGTTTTAATATTACCCACATCTTCTTTAATTTCTTTAATGTGTTCCCCGTAGATTTTGTCAAACAATTGATTATATGGATTAAACCAAAAAGGTATCTCCTCATTTAATCTTACTTCTTTAGAATGTACTCTCATATATTTCCAATTCCTTCTCTCTATATTATTATGATTCTCAAGTAACCCCACATTTATATTGTCTTTTCATCATCTCTAAATCATTATTTTTCTAAATCCCCCTACTTCTTCCATCAAATACTCATCATGAGTTGCAATAATTATAGCCCCCTTATAATTTTTTAAAATTATTTGTAGTTGTCGTATTCCTTGTAAATCCAAATGATTTGTTGGTTCATCCAACAGCAAGAGTCTTGGGGGCGTTTTTGATGACAATGCAATTATAAGGGCGGCTATAATACGTTCGCCACCACTTAATGTACCGAGTAACCTTTGTGCAATAGCTAATGGAAAGCCTGATGCTTGAATAATATCTCCAGCCCGTTCTGGAGACATTAGATTATTTTTTTTGCAAATAGCCTCAATTAATGAAATTTCATCATCTAATTCTTCTTGTTTCTGTCCACAATATGCACACTGTAAGTCTACAATATTTATACTCCCTTTTGAACACATCTCTTTTCCTTGTATCAACTTAATTAAAGTGGTTTTCCCTGCACCATTCTTACCATATAACCATATTTTTTCCCCTTCACGAACCCATAAGTTAAAGTTCTCAAATATATTTTTCCCCTTACCATAACTAAAATATAAAGACTCTATTGATAAGAGCACTTTCTCTTTATTCACTTCAAAGTCTTCAAATGGAATCTTAATATTATTCACAATTCTTGCATTATTTATATAAGATTCAAGCAATCGTCTTCCCTCATTTATCTTCTTTTCGTGTTTTTCCATAAGTTTTTTTAATGTTTTAGCAGCCCTATCTTTTTTAGGCGTATCACACCAGAAATCACCATATCCTTTTTCAAAGAAATCTTCCCTTCCTTTTGACATTCGATACTCTTGAGACTTTAGCACCTTCTCTTTGGTACTTTCAATCTGCTCCAGCTCATCTGAAACACTTTTAATATTTTTATCTAAAATGGCTTCTTGTTTTTCCTTTGTCTTTAGATAAATGCTATAATTTCCACCAAATATTTCAGCACCTTGTTCCTTTATCTCAACAATACTATCTACACACAACAATGTTTTTTGGTCATGGCTCACTATCAAAACAGTTTTCTTGGTATTAAATAGCAAATCTCTCAACAACTCTCTGTTAAAAATATCTAAATCACTTTCTGGCTCGTCTAGAATTACAACATCACTCTCCGAAAGAAAAGCTTGCATAAGTAACAACATTCTCGCTTCTCCCCCACTTAATTGCTCAAAATTTTCTTTCTTGTCATATAAATCGAGTTTAAATTTTTTTAATATTTTCCTTGATACTGTATTTTGAGCATTGTTAATAATATTCTTAGAAATATCCTTTAATACCTTTTTTATATTTATTTCATTATAATTAATTACTTGAGGTACATAAGAAAACTTTGATTCTATCTTAACTTCCCCCGACGTAGGTTCAATAATCTTCGCTATTATTTTCAAAACGGTAGACTTCCCTACACCATTTCTTCCAACTATGCCGACTTTTTCTTTACCAATTGACATTGAAAGCCCATTGATAATCTCTCTCCCAGTCGAAGTATAATAACATACATCGGAAAGTTTTATAACTTCTATCATATCTTGCCCCCCTTATCCATAAGATAATCTCTCGGAATCTCCAAGCCACTAAATATAAGGTTTTTAGATTCCATTTTTAATAAAATCCCCCACTTTTTATCAAAAATCACTTGACAAACAACCTCAAAAATGCAATGCTCCGCGCCTGTTTCATCAGGAAATACATTTGTTCGGCACAGCCAGTTAGTTTTTTGATTGAAGGCGATTTTTTTGTTACCTGTTAACTGTGACAATCATTCCGACTACCCAAACTTTCTTTTTGAAAATCTCTATAAATATTACACGGATCTTGATACTATTGCTCGTGAAACTTTGGCTGTCATTGATTAGTTCTGGAACCTTGATCTTTCATACATGGATAAAATGATGAAAAACAAATATTCCAAGTATAAGTCCTGCTCCAAGCCCCCTTCCTGCATGCAGCGTTCCTATCTTCTTTCCATCATTTTTAAAGTCACGTCTGTGACGGATTGTGCTACCATGCTTAAAATTAATCCATTGTATGCTATACTCAATGAATTTGATGTTGGTAATACTCCTGGTATTTGGAACCTTTTATAATTTTTTCCACAATCTGGATTTTAAGGATGATAATCTAACCCCTTATATCCATAATCTTACAATATCAGAAGGATTCTTTCCGAGAGCTCATTAAGAATAAAATTCTTACCATGATTCAATACAAAATGTTTGCAACTTTTGTATTGACAATTTATCTACTTTTGTATGGTACAACACCTGTTTATCCTGAAAACAAATATCACAAATTGAATTTGTACTTATGCCATCCCAAATGTTCTTTCGGAATACCTTATATATCTCACTTTCCTGTATTTGTATCAGAGTTTGTTCATTTAGATTTCCCAAACCAGCCACCGCATTATATGATAAACAACACGGCACAATATTTCCATCGCTTGTCACCGCTTGTTCTTTCTTATCCCATACTTTTAAACATTTAAAAGGAGTTTTTTTCCCTAGAAGATGGTACAACCACACCCTCTCATTCCCTTTATATTCCACAGGCTTTCCCAATCCAGTTCTTTTTTCATTCGGAAATTCTATATACTCTTTTTCAACATATGTACATTTTTCATGAAGTTCTGCAATTCTTTGAATACTCCTTCCTGTATGATAAGTGCTATGCATTCTAATCTTCTGCAAAAGAATTACATCTATACAATCTGTCTTTTGAGCAAAATCAGCAAGTTTTTCTATAAGAAAATAACATTCTTGAAGCTTTTCTTCACTGATATTTCCTCGTATTCTCGAAAAAATTTCATAATCATCTGTATCACACGAAATAGTAAGTCTACCGATTTTCAAGCTACTCAATTTGTTCCAATTAATATTTATAATTGAAATCAAATTTGTCGAAAAGGAAGGTATAATCCCATTCTTATTTAGAATTTCTATCCGCCTATATATTTCTTTGTCGCAAAACGGATCTCCAAACAAATGCAACTCTACTTCATTTTGACCATTTAATTGTGAACTCAATTTGCCAAAGCATTTCTCATCCATCGTTTTATTATCACGAATAATATCATGTGTATATTTTGGACATGCTTTACAATGATACGGACAAACAGACGTTGTTTCAATATATCCTATCCTCGAAACCATACCATTGTACTTTTTTTCTAATTTTCGAAAATATAAATTCTTAAACTCACAAATTTGACTTGCCTCCACAAATATTTCTTTCTCTAAAGTGGTTTTATTTGGAACAATATCCTCAATTTTTTCAAATTTAATTTCCGAATTCTTTCTCATTATGTTTCCTACATAAACGCATTCGTTTTCAAACCAAATATATGTTGTAGGCATTAATACATACACTCTACTAGCCTTCTTTCTCTAAAAATTTTTCAATTCTTGCCCTCTTGTAACTCAAACAACCGCCGCTACATTTCTTTACAATTCTTTCATAACAATTTTTACATTTATCAGAAGTAGGCATAATATAGCTATAATCATCAAATTTATAGGAAAAATAATTCCGCAAGTCCTCAATATTTTTAAATTTTTCAATTGGAACACGCTCACTATCTCCTATCCCTAAACAACGCACTGCTGTTAAGTCTGGCATAATATCAATGACAGGGGAGCAATATGTCCTATCAGTAATAATATTGGTTCTATTCCCTCCTAATTGTATAATTTTCTTTTTTTCATCAACAGAAAAAATGCATTTGGGAATTAAATTACAATCAAAATGCGGATGTATGCCCCTCTTTAAAGCTTCGCATATTATGTCATAGGTAATATCTTTCATACTTTCGTATTTTTCCAAACTCGTATTTGATTCATCAACACTATAATTAGGAACCACAACTGACAAACGAAGGGTTTTTATACCGGTTGTTTCTAAAATCTTAAATATGTATTCGAAATCCATTTGGGAATCATATATATTAAGACCTAAAGCTATACGTTCTATTCCCATATATTTTTGAGAAGCCGCCTTAATATTTTCTAACATCCTTGAATACAAAGAATTTGCCATCATAGTAGAAGCATTACAATTAACTAAAACTTTCATTTTTTCGTTTTGTAACTCTTCCCAATAGTTATTTAATAATATTCCATTACTAAATAGCACTGCTTCTTTCACATCTTCATTATCACATAAATATTGAAGTATTTCTCTTAATTGTGGGTGCAACGTTGGTTCACCGCCAATTATTCCAATCCTCTCCACATTCCTTTTAAGAATAAATTCAACGGCTGTTTTTACATTCTCTATTGTCATATTACTCTCTAAATAAGCATTATTAGCAAAACAATATGTACATTTCAAATTACATTTACCATTAATCATTATATTTGCCATATCTATTTACCTCTAATAAAATTATACTATTACAACTCCAACTTATCTCCATTCTTTATTCAACATACTTTAATTACTCGTTCTGCAGCTTCTATCAAGTCAATATTGTGAGTTACAAATATTATTTTTTTATTTAATAGTTGCAAATTAGAAATAATTGTTTGTTGATTTAACGCATCTAAAGCAGATGTCACTTCATCTAATAAATATACCTCTGCATTTCGTATCATCCCCCTAGCCAATGCTATTCTCTGCAATTGACCAGTTGATAACTGAACATCTGAATTTTCTCCAATAATTGTATTATATCCCTGGGGTAAAGTTCTAACAAATTCATCCACATTTGCTAATTTTGCCGCCTCAACGACCTCATCATCTGAAGCACTAACATTTCCATATCTAATATTCTCTAATATGGAATCTGTGAAAACTTGGTTATTTTGACTTACATAACAAACATGTTCTGATATTTCTCTCCCTGACCAAACATTTTCTCCAATTTTTAATGTAATAAAACCTGCCGATGGACTATATAATCCTGAAAGCAACTTTAACAACGTGGTCTTTCCACTTCCACTTTCTCCAACTATTGCAACAAACTTCTCATTGATTTCAATATTTAAATCATTTATCACGCTTTCCTTTTTTGAATCATAGCTAAAACTTACATTTTTTAAGTTATACCCACTACTATAAGCTACAATAACATCTTCTCTCATGCTTTCCGACTTGTCATCGTATTTCATCTCGTTTAATCTATTAAATGAAACCTTTGCTTTCACAAAATCATTAATTAGTGAAGGTAATTCAAAAAATGGCCAATTAAAGCAATCACTTAATACCATGAAACCAACAAAACTTCCAACTTCAAGAGTATCATTCATAATCATGAACACTCCAACTATCATCCATATTGTATTCATCATAAAACCAATTCCAACATTCACACTTTCTATCTTTGCATTTAACTTTGCATTTTCTACAGAACTATTAGAATAATTGTCATACTGAATCTCAAATTTCTTTACAAAAAAATCAATTGCATTATATGATTTAATCAACGTCGCCTTATCAATACATTCAATAACATGACTTCTTACTCCTTCATCACTTATTTGCTTCTCTTCCTGCGTTTCTTCGATTTTCTTTATAAACATTTTAGGAATAAAAGTAGCACAAAAAGAACATAAAATAATAACTATAGTTAATTTATATGAAACAAAGAATCCATATACAAGCCCTAATAAAAATGGAACAAAACCTTTAATTGCTCCAAGTACGGTTACCGGATAAAAATTAGCCAATATTTTACAATCCGAACTTATTCTTGTAAGCCACTCTCCTGTTTGTTCCTTCTCACTATAATTTAATGAAGAATTAATTTTTTTATTCAATAAATTCTTCTGTAAATTATATGTAGCCTCTTGTGAAATCAAGCGTTTTTGATTTTCATATACTTTGAGCAAAACGCCTGCCAATATAATAATTCCAAACACAACAAAAAAAATCATCAATATATCTTTCGATAAAAAAAATTGCAGGTTATTGATTACATGTTGATATATATATGCCAAAAAAACTTTTATCATAGATGCTGCGATTACCACTGCACCTAAGCCAATCATTCTACGATATGAAATTCTTGACATAATTAAAAGTTTAAAAAAATTATTTTCTTTCATATAATGTACCCCTTTCAAACTGATAAACAATATCATTCTCGGAAATCATTGATGTATTATGAGTTATTACAATGCATCCATGTTTTTTTGACATCTCTTTTATCATTTCTCCAATAACCTTCACATTATTCGCATCTAATGATGCAAACGGCTCGTCAAAAATTATAAACTCTGTATCTCGTAAATAAGCCCTTGCAATTGCAACTCTCTGTTCTTGCCCAACAGAAAGTTTAATATCCTTTCCCAAAACAGCTTCATATTTCAAAGCATTCTTTGCAATCGCATTGTATATATTAGCTAGTACCAAAGAATCTGTTATTTTCTCCTCTCTTACATTCCTATCACCCATAGTTAAATTGTCCAACACAGACAAATTGCACACCAACTTCTCTTGCGGCACATAAGACACATGCATACCCAACTGTTTTTCTAATTTGGTATTATCTTCTATTACGATTTCCCCCTCGTCTGGTTTATATAAAGACAACAATAATTTTGCAAATGTGCTTTTACCACTTCCACTTGGTCCAACAACATACACTATCTGACCTATTTTACATTCAAACTCATCCGCACACACACTAAAATTTTCACTAACTCTATATTTAACCTTCATTGCCTTTAATCGAGGATTATCTAATTCAACTTTTTCTACACACTCAGTACAATTTTCTTTTTTCTCGCATATTACCTTTTCTATTCTATCCAAAGAAACCATCTGTCCTATTAATCCAGTTAATACATAAGGCAATTCTGAGATAGGGTAAACAACTGAACCAATTGCTACATTCCACACAGCAATCATCGTTCCATATTTAATCCATCCTATCTGACTAAACACTATTCCTAAAAATAAAACTATCAATTCAATACACAATACTCCCGTTTCAGTAAACGTAATCATATTGCTAATACTCTTTGCTTGCTTTCTTGCAGCATCGAACTTATACTTATAGATCAAATCACTCTTTTTATTCATTGCACTCTGCAATGAGTATGCCAACACCAATAGAATATTTTTATGTACTTCCGTAAAATAAGTTTTTTGTTGCCCTTCTCTCACTAAATACTCCTCATATGCTTCTTCATATTTTTGAGTACAAGACTTATTTAGGAAATAAAAAACAGGCATCAAAACAACCAAAAAAACTCCAATTCTCCATTCTTGTAAGAAAACAAATATTAGCCCTATAATAATATTTACGATAAGTTGTACTGCCGGCAAAACAGATTGTATCAAATAGCCACTACAATTATCACAATCTTCTACTACTGATGTTAGAAAATCACCTTCTGCCATACTTTCTATTTCTTTCAACGGTTTTCTTAATACGCCCTGCAAAACTCTGCTTTTTAAATTTTTCGATATACATTGATATAGCTTCTCCCTATAAACTGGAAAAACATACGATAAAACTAAGTAAACCATACAACTGAAAAATAATAATATTGCAAATATACCTGTTGTTTGAACACTCTTTCCATAAATTGCAGAGTTCAATCCCTCCTGCAATAATGCAGATAAAATAACATTAAATGCTGCCAAAAATAGCATTGAACCCGCCACAATCAATGTTAAACAGATCGGTGCTTTCGATATCTTAAATAATTTTCTTATTTTCCCCATATTTTATGTTCCTTTCATTCTACTTTCTTAGATTTATCGTTTCAGTAGCTATCTCCAATAAATTTTTTTGCTTAATACTTACTTCGTACTCTATTTTATTTATTTTTGTAACAATCTCATTTAAATATGCGTCTTCTTTTATCCCAATATCATCGAAAAAAAACTCACTTAATTTCCAATTATCATCTTTAAATCTCCCTATGTTTTCTACGATTAATGCATCGTAAAATTTCATCAAATATGCTCTCGTTTCTGAATGTGAACATCCTACATTTCGCCCTATAAAATAGTCAATTAGAACTGATAAAAAAACTCTATCTTTGTCACAAAGTTGTTCTAATTGCAACATTTTCTCAAGGTATCCGACTGCTTTAGCATAATCTTTCATTTTTGCATAAGAAATTGCTAGAAAAAATAGAATATCTCCTTTTTCCTTTTCAAAAGGATATGCACACCCGTCTTTTCTTGTATAAAAAGAAGACATATTACTATATGATTGATACAAGCAAAAATACTGTATTGTCGAAACAATATATTTGAGATCATCTGTTTCAATTTTACTAGGTTTTACTAATAGTTTCTCAACATATTGCAATGTATTTCTCGCTCTCAAAGTTCTCTCGTCAATACTAATCAAATCCGATAATTCTGGAATAATAATATGATAAGCACACATTCCTAGGAAAGAAACATCTCTAATATAAATACTATATCCCTTCTCTAAAACAAATTTAAAAATACCGTTCAATAATTCTTCATTGTTCTTCCCTGAAACGTCCTCATATTCTTTAAATATAAATTCTGTATCCTCTGAAAAAAACTGATAAGGATATTGTCCTCTCGCGATATCATATAAATTATATAAATTTGAATCTAAATTTACCTTTGAATTGCTAAAATCAAATTTTGAGCTTTGTGCAAACTTCAAAATATCCCTTCCTTGTGAAGCCTCGGTAAATGCTCTTTCTAAAGCAATTCCAAAATCTGGATGTGCACCAAAGTGTACTCCATATCTACCGGTATTTTTTTCAACTATCACAATCGCTACAACAGGAAAACCCAACCCTAAAGATGCATCCTTTACGTAAAAACCATATTCCTTAAGTTTCTTCATTGTCTGATACATACGATATACATGTTCATATTTTTTAATATATTCTTCCGGAACATTTGGTAGGGCAATCTTTTCTTCTATCACACGCCTTTGCACATACCTCTCAAAAATTTCGGAAAATCCCTGTACTAGAGCTTCTTGCATTGTGTTCCCTGCACACATTCCATTGGTTCCATAAAATGAAGCTATAATAGAAAATGGTAAATATTCTACCTTCTCTTGTGTATAATTATAGAATGGATACATTAAAACTTTGTGTCCTTCATTGCCATTATGAGCTAACAATTCCTCTAATTGATTAATCTTTTTCTCTTTACTTAAACAATCAAACTTCAATTGCTTCAATAAATTCTCAATAAATTTTGTATCAGCACCTACAATTTCATCAACTGTCATTAACTTTTCGTCATATACAAAATAATATCCTTGTGCTACTTTCTTATTCAGCATTGGTAATCCTAACGCCTTATTTTGTATTCTTTCCATAAACTCACCGTAGGCACTGGCTAAGGCAAACTCTTTGCTCACTCCTTTTCCATTTGTTCCAATTTGAGTTCCTTTTATATTCACGCGAACAGAAAATGTATTAACGGTGCTTTCTGGAACCCATTCTTCCTCTATGTCCACGCCCAAATGCTTTAAAATATTCTTTATTGTTCTGATTGTTTCCTTTGGTTCTTTTTCTTTAAACTCTCTATCTCGCATCATCTTTTATACCTCACATTAAAATTAACTGTTATACACTATATAGCCGATTTCTTCGCAAGTAATATTTTGAGAATCCATCCAATTTTGAATAAACTTTCTATTATCATCTCCGAATAATTGAACATACCTTTTATCTAAAAAAGTAAATATTACTAGCCAAATCTCTTCCTCTTTCTTCTCAAGAGAAGGCCATACAACAATTGAAATTGGATAACGCTTTTTAAATTTCACTTGGTAATATCCAAAATCAGTATCACTTTCGATAAGCATTTTTTCAAAAAAGCTTATATTTTCTTTTCCCATGTAATGTTCAATTGGATAGCAGAACAAGAAAAAATCTTTATCAATTTTTTTATCAAATTCTATATCGTTTTTGATAAACTTTTCAATCAGTTGCTTTCTTTTTGTATCCATTGCATCTTCATGAAAACTTTTTTCCGATTCCTTCTGACTGATATACATTCTTCGAACATCTTCTCCTCCCATGTCTATCAGAATTCCACCCCAATCATATTCTGTCGCCCTAAAATCAAGCATTTGTTTATATGTATAATCCTCAATTTTTCCGTAATATTCCACTTTATAAAGTCTTTCCATACAAGGCAATTCATTTAAAATAATATTTCTTTCAATATCAATCCATCGTTTTTTTACTTTTCTCTTTCTTAACCGTGTTAATATATACTCTGCACCTTTATTAAAATCTCCTTCAATAATAAGCATTGTACATTTTGACATAGTCATCCCAGACACTCTAACTTTATAGTTAAAAAGTGTCGTTTGTAATATTCTAATAAACAAATGTTCCCATATGTGATACTGCGAGTATGCCACACTCATCAAGTTCCTATCCACATTCTTATGTCTTATTATAATCTGCATATTTTCTCCTATTTCAGACTACAAATACACTCTTTTTTCCGTTCTATTTTAATAACATCGCATTTTCCTTCAGCGACTTTAATTAAAGAATTAATCGACTTTGGTTTATTTATCCCTATGATATAATCAACCACTTCCCTAGTTAGATAATAAGCTATAAACCACGCACCAAACACATCAGCAGGATAGACACTTCCTGTATTTTCTTCTAAATTTGATATCGTTTGATAATATAGACCTTTGCTTTCTTCATCAAGATAATATTTAAAACATTCAAAACAAGCTGATTTCCCCGGAATATAAAATGGTCCAATCGAACTATTATGAGTAAACAATACTGGTATTCCTTTGGTTACACATATTTTGTTTACCCATAAATCAATAAAACCTTTAGGCTGATCGGCAGTTTGAATAACCAATTGACTATCCGATAAACATACATCTGCATCTTCTTGTGACATGATAAATTTTTCTATTACATTAATTTCAGTATACGAAGAAAAACCATTCAAAAAACGTTTTAGAGCATTTACCTTTTTTTCTTTACCGCAATCTTCTTCTTTATAAAAAATTTGTCTTACTAAATTATCTATCTCAACATAATCATTATCAATTATTGTTATCTTCTTAATTCCATATGCCGTCAACATCACTGCCAAATTACTTCCTACACCACCAGCTCCTATAATCGTCACTTCTGAGTTTCGTATTTTTTCAAAAACTTCAAACCTATCATAAGCATTTTTTTCAAATCCACTCAGTGCAGCAATTTCTAACGCAAATCTATTACTTATTGCCCCTTCTGGCATTTTATAATTTTTTATATCGTCAAGTAAAATTCCATCTGGAAAATTCGAGTACTCCAAAACACCATACCGTAATAAATTATCTATGGTTTTTCTTATATGTTCATACAAATATTTCTCACCAAGCGCCTCTAAAATTTCATTTTCTGTTGTTACCTTTTTAGTTAATGTAATAACCTCATCCATTAACTTATTTCTTTTTATTTTAATATACTTATAGCCTAAGTGATCTGCCACAATAACATAATTCTCTGTCATCCCCAAATCCGTTCCCATTTTTCTTCTAATACACTTCATCCTCTTAACCATCCTCACTATTATAAAAGAAAAACGGCATCCACTGCATACAATGAATACCGTTTTACGAAGGCTTATCAATTTGCAACACAAAAAAAGTCATCAACTAATCTTAGCAATCAGTTGCAGCCTTAATAATTCTGTGTTCGCCATATGTAAATGCAACATCTACCACCTCAACATTATCCATGTCTAAGTCCATAGCATTATCGCATTTTTCAATAGCTGCAAAATCCACATCTGTTAATAAGCCCTTCTTGTTTTCGTTAATCATTTCATTAACTCCTTTCTTTGATTTTATTGTTATACTAATAATACATTGTTTTTTTACAAATGTCAATAGTATGAATACACACCAACAATACGGAATAAATTTTTCATTCTTATTACCTTAACCACTGCTAACCTGCTTAATCACTTAACCACGTTTCTTGAATTTTTCTGATAGTTTTTTACTATACTTAGGCATATTTCTCCAATTTCAAAAAATTGTAAACATTTATCCTGTTATTTTATTTTCATTCTATCACCACCTGTGCTAAAATACAAAATCGCAAAAATACATACAACAAGCGTAATTGTGTCTGGATAGGTCAAGAATCATTATGTTTTCAAAAAAGCTGAATGATATGAAATATTCTATTTAAAAAACTTTCTGGACATCTTTACAAGCCTCTGCCGTTAACTTCCAGTTCATAAAGCAATTTGAATAGAAAAAACATTATGCAGAAATGTATATTTATTTACAATTACACATCCCTATATTTTATTTTTGACTTTGCCTATATTCTGCTTCCACACCCTTCGGGAGTGGCAAAAAAAAATCGTAGTTATGCCGAATAGAATGATAAGAAACGTTGTAAAATCAAACTATTTTTCAAGATTTCGGTATAACTTTTTATTCAGTATAACTGTATTTATACCAAACTTGGTACAATCGTAGCAAGCACTGCCTGTGTCGTGACACAGGCGAAATTCCCCGCACTTTCCTATCGTCTGTGCAGATGAATTTCCACAGGGAAGTATCCCTGACCCTCTCTTTTATTTTCTTTGATTTTTCTTCGGCTCTGCATTGGAATACCTTGACCTTTCCTGCCGCTTTTGCTACAATCTGCTGTGGGTAGCTGCGCCCGAAACTGAATAAAATTTGAAACAGACTGTTGTAAAATCGAACATTTTACAACAGTTTTTTTGTACCCAAAAGGGAGAAAGGAAGTGGCTGAAATGGCAAATCGGAACCGCACCAATTCGGTGCAATTTTATCTAAACGATGATGAGCAGTACATCCTCCATACCAAGTTCAAGGCATCCGGCATGAAGAGTATGTCTGCTTTCCTGCGCAAGCTGATCTTATACGGATATGTGTATGAAGTCGATTACAGTTACCTGCGAAATTACAATACGGAACTGGGACGTATCAGCTCCAGTTTGAACCAGATCGCAAAGCGGGTAAACAGCACCGGAAACATTTATCAAGAGGATATAAACGAAGTAAAGGAGTTGATGAATCAGGTATGGCATACACAAAAATCCATGCTATCAAAGCAACCGTTGATAAAGC
>OHDH01000441.1_pt1 | contig 20521 bp, 15 predicted proteins | sample 1566921 | NCBI WGS metagenome assembly OHDH01 (sample SAMEA3879585, study PRJEB24766) | human gut metagenome | biome: human-associated habitat; feature: feces | place: USA | collected 1985/1987
AAGTTCGCTATCTAAAACGCTATCTAAAAGTCGGCCTATTTCGGACGGTTACTTTGTAAAGTTACATATTCCCACCCTTTTATTGACTATAATTGTGTAAATAATAACCTGGAATCCAAACAACTTATATTATATTGACCACAAATGTGATGAGCAGATAAAGCCGTGGTTTACAGGCCTAAACCCTAGCGCAAGCCAAGAAAAGATTAGTTTGAAAAATGCTAACACCGTAAAAAAACTATTAATTATAGAAGATGAAATAGCTGAGGAATCAGTTTGCCTCAAATTTGATACTTTATTTCGGAGTAGGAACGAGGTCGTAAATTCCCCAAGCGATGAAGGAATATACGAAAATAACCATAAAGTAACATAATCCCCTCGATTTTATAATCTTGTATTTGTCAGATATCGAGAGTAAAATGTAGCCGATAACTACATATATAAGTATAAAATACCAAGGGATACTCATGATGAAAGTGTTTTGAGTTTTTACTTATTAGAGGCAAATTTAATCAAATTGCTACATGTAAGCGAGGAAAAAGTCACGAACCGTAAGGGGCAGACTTGTAATTTATATCAAGGAAATTATTCGTTATACAACGCATCAAGACTACGTTCAAGCAAAGGCTTATATCTTTGGTTCATATTTGGACTTTTGTACATAGCATACAACAAATTACCGAACTCCTCTTTGTTCAAAATGCATACAACCTTCGCATTCTGAATGCCGTCTGCAAAATCTCCGATAAAACCTTGTCTGATGCCATAGTCAAATGTAACCGTTGTTCTGTCCGGAAATGAAAAATCTGCACCAGTTTCAGGATTTTTTCCGATAATAACTCCTTTTTCAAAAACATAAGAATGATATTCTCCATCTTTGAATATTGCACCATGTTTTACCTGATCTTCTGAAACACCATAATAGTGTTGTGACGTGGTAAAGCAAGCAAAAATTTCAAAATCATCATTCCTATAAAGAGAAATCAGATATTTGTTTTTAGAGTTACGGAAACCTAAGCCGGTAACATAGCCATATATAATTTCACGCGGTTGGAACATTGCGGTCAGCACGCTTTTCGTTCAACATAGCCTGAAACTCCATATTCCACTGAGCATCTTCATATATCTCCCGTCTATAGTCTCCATCTCCAAAAAGTGAGAGGAGATTGATCTGACAATCTGATTTGTGATGTTGGTCATCAAAGACAATATTGTTTTCAGAAACGACTTTCGACCAAAGGGAGTCAGGGATATGGGTCATGTCCGACAAATCATCTGCGGATTTATCTTTGAATTCAAATAACAGTTTCTCTATTTCGGAAATCTCAGATTGGCTGAACTCGTCCATCTCTTTGTATATGAGAAATTCATGTGATTGTATAGAATTAACCACACGCTTACCTTCCTCATTGCATTTGACTGAGACAAAGTCGGAAAACGAACCATTCTTTACTGCATATACTTCAGGAGCCACAGGCCCTTTCTCCCAAGCATAATAGTCAAACCATGTCAACGGAAATCCTCTCATCTTTGTAAAATGTTCGTCTATTAAATAGACTATTTTCAGTAGTTTACGAAGATGTATATTGGGAATTTTGTTAGCAATATATGCCAACAAGATGCCGTTCTTATGTTGATTGACAGTTATGCCTAAACTCATTATGTATCAAGTATTGTTATGGTCAAGTTTCACTTTCAACCGCAAAGTTAGTTCTTTTCTTTGTATTGACAAACATCCTAATCGTTAAAACGTTCATAATCTTGTGTTAAAAAGAAAGTTAAGAAATGAGTACCATGTTTGACACTTAATCGCTTCCTGATTATAGTGCTCGGTGTGCTTGTTGTACTGATGAGCATTTTTGCTTAACCAAGTGAATATTTTATAACTAATACCGGTGCCGATATATAAGCCGTGTGATGTACTGGGCGCTGATAATGAGGTTATCTTTGATGTGAGCGAGGACAGCGAGGTGGGCGTTGACAAAGAGGTTATCCACCTCGAAGATTTCAAAGTATGCGTCGCGGGTAGTCAGGCCAAGTTAAAATACGCTCATCTTTAGTGATGGCATTGTCGAAGACAGTCTCTACTCCGGATTGGGCGTTCTCGTAGAGGATGCTCATCTAAAAATAAGAAAGAATATCACAATTGTTATCTATATTTCACAGCATGTTAGGCTTTGAACATGTAAGTGGTAAGCGAAAGTTTAAAAGAAAAAAGGGAAAGCCTAAAATCGACGATAAAAATCATCGCCATAACTAACAGTAAATTAACTCTTAACTAAACCGCATTGGAGACGTTCCCGTCCCCCCCCCCATTAGGAAGTTAATAAGCAATATGCTCGAATACTTTGTGTTAATATGTCATCATTAGTGCCCGGCGGGAATTTGATGGCGGGTGCGGGTGGTGAGGTAGGCGATGGTTATTACGAGGAGGGTGAGGAATTCGGATACGGGGATGGCGAGCCATAGGCCGGTTTCGCCGAATATGCGGGGGAGGAGGAAAAAGCCGGGGACTACGAATATCACTCCGCGCAAAAGCATGTAGATGATGGCGCGGGCTGACTGTTCGCGGCTCTGGTAGTAGCCGATGAATGTGATGTTGAGCGCGAAAAAGAGGGCGCAGATGCCGAGCACGGGGAGTCCTTCCACGGCTATGGCGTAGGCCGGTTCGGACGGGTTGAGGAATACCCGGGTCAGCAGCGATGCCCCCGACCACATGCAGCCGGAGATTATGGCTCCGCAGATGCAGGCTGTCACTACGGCTATCCGCAACGCCTGTGTGACGCGCTCAAACTGCCTGGCTCCGTAGTTGAAACTTATGATCGGCTGCGATGCCTGAGCCACGGCGTTGCTTATCGAGAATATGAGCGGGAACAGGTAGCAGCCGATGCTGAATGCGGCCACTCCCGCTTCGCCGAGCGCGTTGAGGAACACGTAGTTGCCCGTCACCATCATTATGCCTATCGAGAGTTCGGCGATGAATGTGGCGAGTCCGATCTTGACCATGTATCCGGTGTTGCGGAGCGACAGGCGTAACGATTTGACCGAGAGCTTCAGGCGGTAGAATTTCAGTTTGTCGGAGAAGAAAAGGAAATATCCGAGTACCATCAGTCCGCCGACGATGCATGAAATCGAGGTCGCTATCGACGCTCCCTTTATGCCCATGCCGAGCGGGAACACCATCAGCCAGTCGAGAAATATGTTGAGCACGGCGGCCACAATCTGTATGCTCATTGCGAATTTCGGGGAGCCGTCGAGACGTATGAGCATCATGCCGACGCATTGCACATAGAAAAACATCAGGCCCGGCAGAAGCCACAGCAGGTAGTCGGAGGCGAGGCTTTCGAGCGCGGGGCTGCAGCCGAGAGCATAAAGCACGGGACGCGTGAAAAGAAGCGACACGGCAATCACCACGCCGAAAATCACGGCGCCGGCTATGTAGGCCTGTGTCATTATTATCCGGGCTGCCTTGACGTTGCCTTCGGCAAGGCGTATGCTGCCCACGACGGATGCGCCGATGCCGAACATCAGTCCTATGCCGGTGCAGATGAGAAACAGCGGCGCCACGATATTTATTGCCGCCAGGCCGTTGCTGCCGACTCCATGACCTACGAACATGCCGTCGCACAGGTTGAGCACCGAGTTGAACAGCATGCCTATGAGCGTAGGGAAAAACATGGCGCGGAACAGGCGCCCGATTCTCTCGTTTCCAAAGTCAAGTTTATCTCTTTCCATTTTTACTCTTATTTCAATGGTGATGTTTCCTGCTTATAAACCAGGGGAGTCCGATGCCTTTCTTTCGCTTTTGGCTACGGCGCCCAGCTTTACGCAACTCCCGGAGGCGTCTCTCTGTCATTTTTCCTGAAGATTGCTTAGATCTGTCGGGTATTCTGACAATACTGAGTACGAGTACAACAATAAATATTAAAATCCAGGTTCCCATTGTTGCAAATGTCAGTCGGTTAAATTATTTTCAGCATTTGGCTGCTGATATCATCATCTTTTTCATAGTGGATTGCAAAGATACGAAAAATCTTTCCGACAGCAAACCTACAAAGATGGTATATCCCTGAACAAGCTCCCTTGAAGCACTGGCAACTGCCTGGCGGGTAAAGCCATAGCCGATATTGTGATAAACAAAACCGGCCACTGTGTGTTTTTATTAGTAAATCGTTTCAGTATTATGAAAATTGTAACAGGGAAGGCGCCCATGTCGCCGTCCACACTTGTGGCCATCTTGTCGCTGTCGCTCGTGGTGAATCTTCCGGGGCTTGCGATATCGCCGATGCTCGGCTCTCTTTCAACTATTTTTCCCGGGACCACCACCCTCGAACAACAGTTGCTGACATTATTGCCTAACCTGCTCATCATACCATGCCTGTTGCTTTCGGGATGGCTGTCGCAGCGAAAGCATAAAATCGGTTACGTAGTTGCATCGCTGGTGCTGTTTTTGGCTTGCGGTATCGCATATCTGTTTGCCTCCTCAATGAGTATGTTGATTGTGATAAGCTGTCTGCTCGGCATGTCGGCCGGCGTTCTTATCCCGTTCTCCACCGGATTGCTGGCCGATACTTTCGCGGGTCCTTACCGCATGCGGCAGATGGGTCTGCAGTCGGGTATATCGAACCTGTCGGTCGTAGTGGCGACATTGGCCGTCGGCTTTCTGGCGCACGGCAACTGGCATCTGCCTTTCATCGTATATCTCATGCCGCTTATACCGCTTGCATTGTCGCCCATGCTCCGGGGCATTCCGGCGGCCGACTATGTCAAGGCGCCGGCGGCGTCAGCACCGACCGGTTCGCGCGGCAGCATAATAGTGCCCCGCATGCTCGGGCTTTCGTCGGCATATTTCTTCACTACATACGCCACTATCGTAATCACCTATTTCTGTCCGTTTCTGGTAGAAAAGGAACATTGGTCGCCTGAAATCACCGGTACGGTCACCTCCGTTTATTTTCTGTTTATCTTCCTGCCGGGATTCGTGCTTCCACAGATACTGAAAATGCTTCGCGGCATGACGGTGGTGGCCTCGGCGGCAATGATTACGGCCGGACTGGCACTCTTTTTCTTTGTCCACGCCGAATGGGCCATGATAGTGGGGTCGGCGCTGATGGGCGCAGGCTACGGTATATATCAGCCTATGGTCTACAACAAGGCGCCGCAGGCCGTTACCGACCCGTCGAAGAATACGATGAGCCTGTCGATAGTGCTTGTGGCAAATTATGGAGCGATAGCGTTGGCTCCGTTGATTGTCGACTCGCTGCGAAGCCTGTTGCACGCAGGTGGGGTGACAGGATTTGCTTTCCTGCTGAATTTTGTGATGTCGTGTGCGTTTCTCGTCATTGCCATAGTGCGCAGAAAGCATTTCTCGTTCAGCTCTTTATGATTTGTGGCTGCGATATTTGCAGGAACGCGAATCTATGCGGTCTGGTTAAATGCGTGCAGGTGTTGCAAAACTTATAATATTCCGCGGTTAAAAACCGCGGCTACTACGCAAAATGTGCTGATAATCAGTTTTGTAGTAGCCGCGGTTTTTAACCGCGGTCTGATAAAGTCGAGTTTTAAAACACTCCCCGTTGTATTCCCCCTTTATTACAAGATATTACCACGGGGGCGAGACGCCCCCGTCCCACTCCCACTCAATTTACTACTTTTTATTGGCGGGGAACCGAGGCGGCTATGAGCACGGCGTTGCCTGTCAGGGTGACGGAGCGCGCGGAGGCAGCGACGAGCACTGTGTGGCCGCGCGATATGTCGCATGCGGCTTCGCGGTCTACGTCGACCGTGCATCGGCCGTCGATGCATATCAGCACGGCGAACGATTCGCTCAGATGCTGGAGTGAGAGCTGGCCGTCGACGGTGATTTTCTGCACGTCGAAATATCTGCATTTCACCAAGGGCACTTCCCCTTTGGCCGCGCGGTCATAGTCGGTGACATAGTTGTCGTAGACATGGTAGTCGATGGCGTCGACAGCTTCTTCGACGTGGAGCTGGCGGGGCTTTCCGTCGAGGCCGCGGCGGTCGTAGTCGTACACGCGGTAGGTGATGTCGGATGTCTGCTGTATCTCGGCGATGAGGTTGCCTGCGCCGATGGCGTGGATGCGTCCGGCGGGGAGGAAGAAAACATCGCCGGGGTGGGATTTATGGGCTGCAAGAACATCAGTGATGGTGTTGTCGGCCACGCGGCGGCGGTATTCGTCGGGTGTTATCTCCTTCGAGAGGCCGGATATTATGTCGGAGTTGTCGTCGGCATCGATTACGTACCACATCTCGGTCTTGCCGGGACTGTTGTGGCGGCGTCCGGCAAGCTCGTCGTCGGGATGTACCTGTATCGACAGTTTGTCGCGGGCATCGATAATTTTTATGAGCAGCGGGAAACTGTCGCCGAAGCGGCGGTAGACCTCTTCGCCTACGAGGTCGGCGCCGTATTTGTCGATAAGCTGCGTGATGGTGAGGCCGCGGTCCTCGCCGGAGTCGACCACCGATTCATGTCCCGGCACGCCGGATATCTCCCAGCTTTCGCCGATGTTTGTCATGTCGGTGTCGATGTTCTTGAACTCCTTTATCTTGTCTCCGCCCCATACCACGGGCTTGAGGTAGGGTTTGAATGTGAATATCTTGTTCATGTGGGAATCGGATTGCGGTTATTGTTTTCCATCGAGTGATGCGAGAGCGAACACGTAGGCGCCTATCGAGATGGCCTCGCTGGCGCCGAGACGGGATATTGCCACGCCGGTACGTTTCACGGGGTCGTAAGTCACGGTATCTTCGGTGCCGTGGATTTTCAGCGGGCGGCCGTTGCCGCGGGCAAATTCGCGGAACTCGTTCTCGTTGTCGAGGTCGTAGACATTCATCTGCACGCGGTTCACCTTGTCGCCGCCAAGAGTGCTGATTGACGAGCGCATTTTCTCCAGGAGCGCAGGCATGATGTGGCGTGCGGCTCCGGTAAGACCTCCGCCTATCACTACGAGCGAGTCGGTGAGCGTCACGGCGGTGGCCATGGCGTCGCCGGCGGCTGTGCCGAAGCGGCGGAAAGCCTCTTTGGCTGCCTCGCGGTCACCCTCGCGGGTGCCGTCGGCTATCTCGCATATATCCTTTGGCGTCAGCCCGTGGTCGGGGTCGCCGGTAAGTTCGCCGTATACGCGTTTGATGGCGCGGATTGCCACGCTGTCCTCTATGATGATATTGCTGTCGTAGGTATCGGGGAGGCAGAATGTCTCGATGCATGAGTTGTTTCCGCGGTTGAGGCGTCCGCCCACTACGGAGCCGATGCCGAACCCTGTGCCGAAGGTATAGCCGAGCAGGTTGGTGTATTTCTTTTCGCCACCCATCGCGGCTATGCGGGCGTTGACTTCGGGCAGAAGGCCTTCCATCGCCTCGCCGAGGGCAAAGAGGTCGCCGTCGTTATTGATATAGACGGGGATGCCGAAGCGGCGGCGAAGTATCTCGCCGAGGGCCACGCCGTCGCGGAACGACGGGAAGTTGGGCAGGTAGCCGCCGATGATGCCGTTGGCGTAGTCGGCCGGACCGGGAAATGCGAAACTGATGGCTACGGGCAGTTGCTCGAGCGATGCTATGACCTCTTCGAATCCCGATATGAGGGTCTTGATGCAAAGGTCGAGGTCGTGGGAATTGGACGGCTTGGTTATCGGGTCGATTATGAACCGGTTGCCGCGCATGGCGCCGAATACGAAGTTGGTACCCCCGGCGTCGAGGGTGATGACAATGCGTTGGTCTGTCTGATACATGGTATATTTATCGTGTTTGTTTGATGAATTCGGTCTGTGGGAGTAAATGATAAGAGCACAAAGATAGCAAAAAAAAGAGCTGCGGTCAATTTTTCAATATAAAAAAGCTCAGTTGCAAAGCCGGGTTGAATTTAAAAAATTTATTTTAGCGAAATACATTTATAGGCGCATAATTGTAGAGCCGGAGGCTCGGGGAATGTGATTAACCCCGGCTCGGAGACCGCGGAGCGGGCGTAGACCGGGGTACATGGTAGTAAATCAATATTAAGCCCGGGAGGGGCGGTTTGTAGATTCATCTATGCCTGTACCACGACTCGCCCCTCCCGGGCTTATCTGTGTATAATACAGTTACAGCCGGGGTCTGCGTCCCGTCCCGGGACTCCGAACCCCGGTTAATCACATCCCCGAGCCTCCGGCTCTTTGTCGCTAATTTTTAACAACCTATTTTTTACATTGGCACACAAAACGCTGTTACAGGTCGAGGGTGAGCTGGGTGTCGAGGAGGCGGAACGACATGCGGTGGAAGGGGGAGGGGCCGTATTCCGCGATGGCCTGACGGTGGGAGCGGGTGGGGTAGCCTTTGTTGTCGTCCCAGTGGTACATGGGGTAGCGGGCGTGGAGCTGCATCATCGCTTCGTCGCGGTGGGTCTTGGCGAGCACTGAGGCGGCGGCAATGTTGGCGAAGCGGCCGTCGCCTTTTACGAAGGTGGTGAACGGTATGTCGCCGTAGGGTTTGAACCGGTTGCCGTCGACTATTATGGCCTGAGGGCGCACTGCGAGCAGGTCGAGCGCGCGGTGCATGGCGAGAATGGAGGCGTTGAGTATGTTGATTTCGTCGATTTCCCCCGCTGTCACTATGCCTACGCCCCATGCCACGGCCTCGCGTTCGATGATGGGGCGGAGCGTGTCGCGCTGCCGTTCGGTGAGCTTTTTGGAGTCGTTGAGGAGGGGATGAGAGAAATCGTCGGGCAGTATTACGGCTGCGGCATATACGTCGCCGGCCAGACAGCCGCGCCCGGCTTCGTCGCATCCGGCCTCATTGATGCCGGGCATATTGCATATCGCAAGTGGAGATTTCATTATTGTATGTTTGTGAATGTATTGTAGCGTCCCTACATTGCTGTCATGGTTTCCTAACTTATCGGTATTGACAAAAAAAATTATCCGTCATCCCGACGAATAATCTTTTTTAACCTTAAATCTAATACCATGAAAAACACATTGCAAAGATATATACTTTATGTTATATAACATAATTTTTTGGCAAAAAAATATCAATTTAACTTTATTTTAACACTTTTGCCATTGAAATGCTCTATAATACGGCAATAATATGGCAAAAAGGCGTTCGTGCAAATAAAATGGTCATAAACGACGCTTAGATTTTATTAAAATTCCTTTAAATTTTGTCGCCCCGAGTCGTTTATTTTTACATTTATTATTAACTTTGTGAAACAGGGTTAAAAAATCACACGGTGCTGTGGTTGTTTTTTCCTATTGCATCAGCCATTGCGGCATGAAAAAGTAAAAATTATTAACCAATTAAATTACACAGTATGAAGAGAATCACTCTCTTTGCCACAACATTGTTGGTGGCGGGTTCCACCGCCTTTGCCGACTATGTGTGTCGTGGCACAATCACCGATGAACAGGGCGAACCTCTCATCGGAGCTTCTGTTATGGTACCCGGAGCCAAAACCGGCGTCACCACTGATATCGACGGTAATTTCACCATCAAGGTGCCAGACAACACCAAGGAGCTGACCGTCGAGTATATCGGTTACAAGACGGCCAAAGTTCCAGCATCGGCCTCGATGGGCAACATCACTCTCGAGGTCGCTTCACAGATGCTCAAGGACGTCGTTGTGACCCAATCGATTGCACGCACGCGCAAGACCCCGGTTGCGGCATCGAGCGTCGACGCTCTTCTTATTGAGAATAAACTTGGCGGCCAGGAATTCCCCGAAGTGCTCAAGACTACTCCGGGCGTGTGGGCCACAAAGGACGGCGGCGGCTACGGCGACGCCAAAATCAATATCCGCGGCTTCAAGTCGGAGAACACAGGTATGCTTGTCAACGGTATTCCGGTCAACGATATGGAAGGCGGATGGGTGTACTGGTCGAACTGGGCCGGCCTCTCCGACGTGACTTCGATGATGCAGGTGCAGCGCGGTCTGGGCGCATCAATCATCTCCGTTCCCTCGGTGGGCGGTACGCTTAATATCACCACCCGTTCGCTCGACGCCAAGAAGGGCGGCGCCGTATTCTACGGCATGGGCAATGACGGCATGAACCATATCGGATTCAACGTGTCGACCGGCCTTATGAAAAACGGCTGGGCGGTGTCGTTGATGGGCACGCGCAAATGGGGCGACGGCTACGTGCAGGGCACCAATTTCAACGCCTACACCTACTTCGTCAACGTGTCGAAACGCATCAATGACGCACACCAGCTGTCGTTGACCGCATTCGGCTCGCCGCAGGTGCACTACAAACGCTCGTCGCAGGACGGTCTTTCAATCGAAAACTGGCAGAATGTCAAGAACTATATGGACGGTGAGAGCATGTACCGCTACAACCCGACATTCGGTTACGACATGGACGGCCAGGTGCGCTCGTCGACAAAGAACGTATATCACAAGCCTCAGATTTCATTGAACCATATCTGGCAGATTGACCACAAGTCGTCGCTGTCGTCGGCAGTATATGTGTCGCTCGCAAGCGGATACGGTTCGTCGGGTCAGGGACGCGGCACCTACAACGGCCAGTCGCTCAGCAATGCTTCGTGGTACGGCGCATCCAACGGTAACCTAAACACCCTTTTCCGCCGCGAGGACGGTACGTTTGACTACGCCGCCATCCAGGAGATGAACATGGCTTCGGAGACCGGCTCCAACATGATTATGTCGAAGTCAATCAACTCCCACAAGTGGTTCGGCCTCGTATCGACCTATAAGAATGAGCTTATCGAGAAGAAACTCAATCTTACCGCCGGTATCGACGTGCGCTACTATATCGGCAAGCACACCAACGAAATCACCGACCTCTACAACGGTGCGTACTTCATGGATGACTCGAGCCGTAAAGGTGTCAATCCCGCCAACAATGCAGCGGCTGCCGATCCCAACTGGAAATACCAGAAACTTGGTGTAGGCGATGTCGTGTACCGCGACTATGACGGCTATACGGTGCAGGAAGGCGGTTTCGCCCAGGTGGAATACACCACGCTCTCCGACAAGCTGACTATGGTGCTCGCCGGCTCGCTCAACAACACTACCTACTGGCGTGTCGACCGTTTCTATTATGACAAGGAGCACGGCACGTCGGAGAAGCCCAATTTTATCGCAGGTTCGGTAAAGGGTGGCGCCAACTATAATATCGACAAACACAACAACGTATACTTCAACGGCGGTTACCTCACCCGTGCGCCGTTCTTCGCCAAAGGCGTATTCGCTGCACAGGCTACATCCAACGCCATCAACCCCGATCCCGTCAATGAAAAATGCGGTTCGATTGAAGTAGGTTACGAATACCATTCGCCGATATTCACGGCCACATTCAACGCTTACTATACCAAGTGGATGGACAAGACTACCACCCGCTCGTCGACGATGGGCGACGGCTCGCGCTACTATCTCAACATGTCGGGTGTCGACGCCCGTCACATGGGTCTGGAGCTCAACCTGAAATACCGCCCCACACAGTGGCTCGACATTGACGGCATGCTCTCGATAGGCGACTGGAACTGGGATTCAAACGCCAAGGGTTACTACTACAATGACCTCGGCCAGCCTCTTGCCAACACCTCGGGCAAACTTGCATCGGGCGTGTTCGCCGAAGACCATGCATGGTCAATACTCAACCAGAAAGGACGCAAAGTGGGCGGCTCGGCACAGACCACAGGAGCAATCGGTGTGACCGTAAAACCGTTCAAAGGCATGCGCATAGGCGCCGACTGGACATTCTCGGCACGCAACTACTCCGACTATACGGTATCTGACAACGACCTTATTCCCTTCAAGGAGGTCAACGTGGCCGACCCGTGGAGAATTCCCTGGGGCAACCAGCTCGACATGTCGGCAAGCTACAAGTTCCAGATGGCCGGCTTCGAGGCCACACTGTTCGGCAATGTCAACAACCTCTTCAACTACAACTACGTTGTCGACGCATACACCGCATCGGGCAGCCGCGGCACATGGGAAAACGCCTACCGCGTGTTCTATTCGTTTGGCCGCACATATTCTCTCCGTCTTAAAATAGCGTTCTAATTCACCTCCCAATTACAATAACAATATGAACACAATAATAAAACACAGTTTCCTTGCTCTCGGCGCCGTGGCACTCCTCGCCGGTTGCGACGAGAACGACTGGAACGATAAACTCGACGGTTTCGAAGTGCCGGAACCGGGCACGTCGGTAGAGACGTTAAACTATACTCTCACTGCTGCCGACTATACCAAAATCCTGAACCAGGCGCCTTATACTTCAATAGGCACCCAGGAGGAGAGAGCGCTGATTGCCGCTACAAATTCATTCACTACCGACGCCGAGGCTCGTCAGTTTATCCCTGCGATACTGCGCGACTCGACCAACAATTTCTTCGCCCTCTCCAACGGTTCGGCTGTCAAGGTGACATACAACGTAGCCGCCAACCGTCCGCAGAGCGTACTCCTTATCAATAAGGGAGTTGAGCTGCTGACCCTCTCGGAAGACGATTACATGACGATATGGGGCAGCGATGACAACTACATCAACGCTTTTTCGCCCTCACATCCGTTCTCGTCGCGTACGGTCAACGGTATCCTCAAAGCTGAGTTCCCCGATGCCGAAGCCGGGCAGTATGCTGTCGTGACTTACAACGAGGCTACCGAAAATCCGATTTTCGGCACAATCGGCGGCGACGAGCCTGATGTCCCCGAACCGTCGTTCGAGCCGACTTCGGTCATAGGCTCGGCAGCCGAGGGTGACGCGGTCGACATCAAGGGATATATCACCGCTGTCAACAACCGCGGATTTATCCTTACCGATAACTCCGGCTCTATCCTTTGCTATCAGGCTTCGGGCTTTGATGTGGCTTCTGTTGCGGTAGGCAACCAGATTTCGCTTAGCGGCGAGGTGGGGTCATACGGCAAAGGCCTGCAGATTGCAATCACCGAAGAGAGCTATACGGTAGAGGGAACGGGCGCATACACCTATCCCGCTCCCGTGGTCTACACCGGCGCCATGATGGACGAGGCAGTGGCACGTACCGGCAACGAGCTTGCGCAGTATGTGCAGTTCACCGGCAAGGCATCCGTCAGCGGCAACTATTATAACTTCGCTGTCGACGGCGCTTCGACCGCACAGGGAAGCGGTTATCAGGTGCCGCAGTTCATACGCGACCAGATTACAGCCGGCGAAACTTATATTGTCCGCGGATATTTCGCGTCGGTTTCATCGGGCAAATTCTTCAACGTCGTAATCACGTCGGTTGAGAATGCCGCCAATGCTTCGGGTGCTCCCGTACATCGTGCTCCTGTCAATGAAGTTTCCACTACGGTCAAAAATGCCATCCTGTATTTCGACGGCACATCGTGGCTGTCGATGACCGGAGTCGAAGTGCTCCAGCCTGCCGACTACAAGGCCATGGGACAGACTTACGGAAATCTCTCGGGAACCCTTCCCGCCGAGCTTCTTCCCGTCTACCTTAAAAACAAATATCCATACGCTGCCGCCGAAGATGAGATCGTCGTAGCCTACAACTACTATAACGGTTCCGGAGCCTCTTATCAGGCCGCACAGTATATCTTCAACGGCACCGAATGGGTGGTCAACGCCGGCGAGACCACTTCGCAGTTTGTAAAGCGCAACGGTTTCTGGCTCTATGACCCGTCGGTAGTCATCACGCTCCCCGAAAGCCGTACCGAGCCTTCCGTTACGTACTACACTGCCGCCGTAGAGTGGGTGTTCGAGAATATTTCCAAGCCTATGGGTGGCGTATCGCTCAAGGAAGGCCCCTACATGGACGCGAAGTACGGTAATTCGGAATTCTATTCAGGCACATCGTTCTATTACTGCAACGTCGACATACGCGGTGCCAACGCCAAGAGCAAGTTCCCCGAACTCTACCAAGATTACACCGACGAAGAGGCGACAGCCCTCATGCAGAAACGTTTCTGCCTCGAGACAATGCCCGCCGTACTCGCCCAGCTTAATCCCGACGCAGTGCCCGTCGACGGCATGGAAGTGACCTATACCGTCAACTTCACCGCCTACACCGGCGCCCGCTCGGTTGAGACCGTAGTCTACACCGTCACCGGTAAAGGCCAGTTCAAATACAAGAGCTGCACATGGTTCGCCAACGGCGAGGACGCCGACTGGAAATAACGTATAGCGCAGTATAATTATCTAAACAAAGGCACAAAAGCCAAGGCAAAAGTACAATCTTTTGTCATGGCTTTTGTGTCTTCGTTTTTTCCTGCCATTCAGTCGCATAACTTACTAATAAAATCAGAGACTTACGTTATATCTTCCGAAAAATTCGTAATTTTGCGTCGAAAGGAAATATGGAGATGACAAAAGAAGAACTGCGGCAAAGGCTCAACGATATAGAATGGGATGACTTTGAGGTAAAGGAGGCCTCGGGCGGCCTCCCTAAATCCATGTGGGAAACTGTAAGTGCTTTTTCCAATACCGCAGGGGGCTGGATAATTCTCGGCGTACACGAGGAAAAAGGGAAGAAGATTTCTACATTTGAGATTGTCGGTGTGGATAAGCCGGAAAAGATGGAACAGGACTTGGCTGCAATTCTACGTTCGACGTCAAAGTTCAATGTTCCCATATTGGCAAGAATAGACCGAATGGACTTTGATGGGAATATAGTTTTTGCCGTATATATACCACCAAGTGACAGTAAGCCTGTATATTTGAACAATAACCTGTCTAATACCTATATCCGTGTGGGCAGCGGCGACCAACGTGCAACCGATATCGAGATTGGTATTTTGCTCAGGGAGAAAACGTTTGGATGTAAGTCTGAAATGGCAGTTACAGGCACGTCTTTAAATGACTTAAATGCTAATTCAATCGAAACTTATCGTCGTCGGTTGCAACGGTTTAATCCGGAACTGGAGTTCAATTCGTTAGGTCATGATGAGTTTTGTGAACGGACAGGCATAGCTGACGATGGGCTGCTGACTTTTGGAGGATTGTTGACTTTTGGACGCAGGAATGTTATAATCAAACATCTTCGCCATTTTTGGATTGATTACCGAGAGATTCCCGGCAGTTCCTACGATGATGCGGAAGTGCGCTATACCTATCGTATGCCGGAACAGGAGAACATTTGGGAATACTTTCAGATGCTCATCCAACGGCTACGGTCTTTTGCTGACAATCCGTTCATGCCAGGACCTGACGGTTTTTCTCCTGAAGACAACTCTCAATTGTACAGTCTTCGCGAGGGATTGATAAATCTTTTGGCACATGCCGATTATTTTGGTCCGATGCATTCATCTGTCACTATCTACAATGATAAAATCGAATTTCAGAACCCCGGGCAATTCCCTGTGGCTCTAACCGGAAATGTCAAGAAGATAAAATCAATACCACGTAATCCCAATATAATCATGTTCTTTCGTTATGCGCGTTTGGCAGAAAATGCAGGTTACGGAATAGGCCGCATAAAGAAATGGGAATCCCTGACGGGAGAAAAAGTTGAGATTGAAAGCGACATAGCGACTTCCACAATCACATATTTCAGACCTATTATCGGTCAGAAAACCGGTCAGAAAACCGGTCAGAAAATCGGTCAGAAAAAGTTGTCGACGCGGGAAAAATTATTGAAATTAATATGCGAAAATCCCAGGATTACAAGGAATGAACTTGCTGAAACTTTACATATCACAACGTCGACTGTTCAATTCCATATAGAGAAACTGAAATCAGAAGGTCTATTAGAGAGGGTCGGAGGCTCAAAGGGTGGATATTGGAAAGCCGAAAACAGACCTTAGATACACTCGAAGCAGTAAGGACGAAGGATCGGGATAGTAAAAATCTCGTATCTTATATAGCGTATCTAAGGCGTTTTTGATGAGTATCCGTATACAAAAACACAATAAAATTTTTGTTCTTTTGTCAAGGCCTTTGTGCTTTTGTTTTATTCTGTCTTAGGTGCGGAGGGTAGGTCGGTGGGGAGGGCGCGGCTTGTTGTTACGAGCCATACGCCGCTGAATATCAGGATTACGGCTATGCCTTTTATCAGCGTGAAGCTATCCATGCCGAGGGTTATGCCTACTATGGTGGCTACGATGGGCTGGAGGTAGTTGTAGATGCCTACCACGGTGGGACGCAGAAGTTTCTGGCCGGTCATCACGCCGATATAGGCAAGGTAGGTCGCAAACACTACCACTGCGGCCGCTCCGCACCATTCCACGGCGCTTATAGCGCCCCACGACGTGCTCAATACTACGGGGATGCTTACTGGCAGTGAAATCACCGTGGCCGACAGAAACATCCATTTCATCAGCGTCACGAGCGAATATTTGCGTATGAAGTTGCGGTAGAGGGTGAGGTAGAGCGCGAAACTGAGCTGCGCCGTCAGCACTATGACATCGCCCAGCAGCGGATTGGAGGCCGTGGCGCTTTGCGACGGACTGCCGAGCATCAGTATAAGCGCGCCGGTCGCTCCGACCGCTATGCCTCCCGCCTTTTTCAGACTGATTGGTTCGCGCAGTATCAGCCATGCGAGCAGCATCACCCACATCGGCATGGTAGTGGTCACGAGGCTCGCCTCGCTCGGCGTAGTCATGCTCACTCCGAGTATGAAGCAACCCTGATTGAAAAGTATGCCGAGCATACCGGCACCGCACAGCAGCAGTTTGTCGCGCGCAGGCACATGTTCGCGGGGCAGAAACAATGATGTAAGCCAGAACAGCGCCGCCGCTCCCGCCATGCGGAAATCGACAAGAAGCATCGGCGCCACCGTGCCCGACGCAAGCACTATTTTCACTATGGGCGACATGAGTCCCCATGTCAGATTGGCACCGAACATCGCCAGATGCCCCTTGATATTCAAATCACTCATATTTATACGTCCTCTTTCAAAAATTCCTGCAAAATTACTAAATTTGTGCGTATGATATCCATCATAATACCGCTTTATAACAAAGGAAAACTCGTAGAGCGCTCTCTCGGCTCGATTGTGGCGCAGGATTTCCACGATTGCGAGGTCATCGTGGTCGACGACGGTTCGACCGACGACAGCGCGGAGGTGGTGCGCCGCTACGCTGCCGGCCACGGCCTCGACATGCTCCGCGTCATCCCGCAGGATAATGCCGGGGTGGGGGCGGCGCGCAACCGCGGCATAGCCGAGGCACGCGGCGAATATGTCACATTTCTTGATGCCGACGACGAGTGGCGTCCCGGCCACCTGCAGGCACTTGCCGCGCTTGCCCGAAACTATCCCCGGTGCGCGGTATTTGCAACAAACTATGAGAATCTGATGGCCGACGGACGCATTGTGCCCAACCGGCTGTCGCGCCTCCCGTTCACGGGCGACACCGGAGTTATCGACAATTACTTCGTGATGGCTGCGGAGTCGAATCCTCCGCTGTGGACGTCGGCGGTGATGGTTCGCCGCGATGCGCTTCAGGCGGTGGGGGGATTTCCCGAAGGAATAAAGTCGGGGGAGGACCTGCTGACGTGGGCTCGTCTCGCCTCACGTTACGGCATAGCGTATTGCACGGAACCCTCGGCGGTATATCACCGCGGTTACAGCAACCCGCGTCCGCCCGAGGCTGTCGACGAAGTAGGCCGTCAGCTCGAACTGCTTTACCGCGAAAATAAAAACACTCCGGGATTGAAACGCTACCTTGCCTTATGGTACAACATGCGCATGAGCCGCTGCCTGGCCCACCGGATGTACGGCGCAGCATTCCGCGCGTTGTGCCGCTCACTGCGCTACCGCCCCACGCTCCGCATAGCCAAACCCCTCCTCCAATTCACCATCGTCGGCCTTAAAAACAGATAATCAATCGCATTAATATTAACAATAGTACAAAAGTCGTAACAAAAGCACAAAAATAAATTTTGTTTCATCGTCACTACTCCTGTTCCTTTGTTCTTTTGTTTAAATAAAAAAACAGCAGCAATCCCCCCCCTAAGTATAAATAATGTTCTGTTGTTGACTCTTTTGTCCTTTTGTTAAAAATAGTCGGTTTGTCATGCGCGACGACGGCGGGTGTAGTAGAGCGCGAAAAGGAGTACTACGCCGTAGCCTGCCATCGGCACCAGGAATGACAGCGACATGCCCGCGCGGTCGGCTATGTAGCCCATCGTGAGTGTGCCTATGGCGCCACCGATAGGACTCATCATCAGGAACGACGAACCTAACTTGGTGAGGTTGCCGAGCCCGCTGAGCGACAGCGCGAATATGGTGGGGAACATGATTGACTCGAACAGGTAGCAGGCACACAGCGCCACAATCGACACGATGCCGCCGGCGAGTATCACCGTCAGTGTGCACGCCACCGTGCAGCATGCGCACACCAGCAGCACTTTCTCGGCACGTATGCGGCTCATAACGCGGCTGCCTATCAGGCGTCCCGTGAAAAATAACCCGAGACCGCATATCGAGAGCATCTTCGACGCCGTGTCGTTGGAGATGCTGCTGTCATCTGTCACAAAATTGATGAAGAAACTGTTGATGGCTATCTCGGAAATCTCGTAGCAGAATATCGCGGCGAGGCCGAATACGAACAGCGGGCGTCGCCACAGGCTCCTGATGGCCTGACGGTCGCCCTTTTCCACGGGGGTGTCATCGCTCTTGATTTCGGGCAGCTTCACGCGGGTGAATATGACGGCCGCGATTATCACTATCACGCCGAGTATGCTGTAGGGGAGCGCCAGTTGTGCGTCGCTCTCCGCTCCCTCCTTGCCGAACAGTATCTGTCCGAAAATAAGCGGACCGAATATGCAGCCCATACCGTTGAGCGACTGCGCCAGGTTAAGTCGGCTCGCGCTCGTTGTCGGGTCGCCCAATCCCGCGGCATACGGGTTGGCGGCAGTCTCGATAAAGGCGAGTCCGCACCCGAGCACGAACAGCGCCGTCAGGAATATGCCGAACGAGCCGCATAGTTCGCCGGGGATGAACATGAACGCTCCCGCGGCGAAAAGCAGCAGTCCGAACACTACGCCGCTGCGGTATCCTTTCCTCATTATAAAAAATCCCGCCGGGAGCGCCATCAGGAAATACGCCGAGTAGACGGCCACCTGTATCAGCGCCGACTCGGTTTTCGACAGCGACATGACATCCTGGAAATGCTTGTTGAGCACGTCGAGTATCGAACGTGAGAATCCCCACAGGAAAAATAGCGAGGCAATGAGTATGAACGGCACGAGATACCGTCGGTCAATCAGCTTTGCGCCTTGTGTCTTTATGTCAGCCATGATAGGAGTTACTTAGTTGTGATTGTCGGGTTAGGGGCGGGGGCGTCTCGCCCCCGTAGTAAACTCTAAATTTTCTCAATGAGCTGTCTGACCTCTTCGGCCGACGAGCGGAACGGTCCGGTTGCCTGCAGTTTGATGGTGCACATCGCGGCCGCGAAGCGTCCCGCTTCCTCATATCCGGCACCTTTGTTGCGCATATACAGGTAGCCGGCCATGTAGGTGTCGCCGCATCCTGTAGCGTCGACGATGTCGGTCGGCGTGAATGCCGGTATCTCGTAGGCATGCCCTTCGGCAAGTATCACCGAACCCATGCTTCCGAGTGTCAGCACCACCTCCTTTACGCCCCATCCGGCAAGTATTTCGGCGCCGCGGCGCGGGTCGGTGGCTCCGGTGAGCACAGCCGCCTCATGCTCGTTGACCTTGAGTATGTCGATATACCTGAGAGCTTCGAGTTTGTCGCTCCAGTCGACGGGGTATACCTTGTCGCCGCGTACCTCGCGCAGATAGCCCTGCGCGTCGACCGAAACAATTCCTTTTTCGCTGAGCGCCTTTATTATGTCGAGTGAAAAATCGTCGGCGAGCAGGCTCCCCAAATGATAGTATCGGGCCTTGATTCCGGCTACGCCCTCGGGAGTGAACGGGTCGGCCTTGGCAAGCACACGCTGTGTGCGGTGATTCTGGTTCTCGCCGTAACGGTTTTCGAAATACACCGATTTGCGGCTCGGCAGCACTGTCACATCTATGCCGAGGGCGCGAATATCGTCGACGGCCTTCATCTCGCTTTCGGCGAGCGAAGTGACAAGCAGAAAATTGTCGGCATGCAGGCTGCTCATGGCATGGGCGAAGTAGAACGCCGTGCCGCCCGGCGAATGCACAGTCATGCGCGGTGTTACTATTTTGTCAAGAGTGATGTGGCCGATGCAGCATATATCTGTCTCTTTCATCATGTTTTATGTATGTAATATTCATGCAAAATTAGTGAAATATCCCGATATAATCTACTTTGAACCACTATAAAAAATGCTCCGGGTGTAATCTGCTGAATGTTAGCGATATGTAAATAAGGCTGAAAACTTTTTCAAAAAAACAAAAAGAAATTCCTTAAAAAATTTGGAAAATATGAAAAACATACTTAACTTTGCAGCGCTTTTGAAGCTCAATCGGGGTGTAGCTCAGTTGGTTAGAGTACGCGTCTGGGGGGCGTGAGGTCGCTAGTTCGAGTCTAGTCACCCCGACAAAATTCTCAAAAGCACAAAAAAAGTCCGAGAGGTTTTCCTCCCGGACTTTTTTGGGTTCGCCCAGCATGTATTCAGTCTAACAGGTGAAAGTCCTCGGCACGCCCGATA
>OHDH01000442.1_pt1 | contig 20506 bp, 13 predicted proteins | sample 1566921 | NCBI WGS metagenome assembly OHDH01 (sample SAMEA3879585, study PRJEB24766) | human gut metagenome | biome: human-associated habitat; feature: feces | place: USA | collected 1985/1987
GTCATCGTTCTCATGATATCAGCAACCAGTGTGGGATTGTCTGTGCCTGCAGCTGCTGTGATCCATGTTCCGCCCCAGTAGAAGCCCTGTGGCCCTTCTGTTGCAGCCCAGCCGCCATCTTTACCAACTGAACCATCCTGGTCAGCGCTCATGGAGAAGTCGATGAACCATGCAGGTCCGAAATATGAGAATACATTGCTGTCTTTGAAGAAGCCCTTGCTCCAGTCATCACTCCACAATTCATAGGTAGCTGTTTCTCCGGCATCAACCATTTCCTTGGACATATCTACCCAGTTTTTGATATTGTCATCAACAGTGATCTTTCCGTCAACAACCCATGGGGAAGTTACATTATTAGAGAATACACGGTAGGCATCATTTACAGTGGAAGTCATCTGATAGCCTTTTTCCTTCAGCTCTTCGGCTGTTGCCTTAAATGTATCCCAGTCTGCAACTTTCTTCTGAACCTCTGCCGGATCATCAGAACCTAATACTGCTTTTGCTGCATCTCTGTTATAGAATAATACGCCAGGACAGCCCTGCCATGAAACACCTTTTAATACACCGTTGGAATCGGTAACAACATCTTTGGTGTACTGATACTGTTTGGAAAGATCTGAATCAGTAATTCCAAGATCTGATACTGCCATTGTGTAGTCGGTATCTACATATTTTAATGCATAATCAGCTTCTACTAAAAAGATATCAATCTTGTCATCTGCTGCTGCATCGGCCTGTTTTAATAAGGTTGCGTCCAGGTTGTTCTGATATGCATTGTCATCGTTTGGTGTAATGTTCCATTTTACAGTTACATCACCGATCGTACCTGTGGTTGCATCCACCTCTGTATATCCAGGATAATGATCTGTAACACGGCTCTTGAACTCTTCGTTCCAGCAGTAGATGTTAAGTACTTTTCCTTCATCGGAAGCACTCGCATCTGAAGCTGCAGCTTCGGTCGCCTGAGCTGCCTCATCTGTGGCTGCGGCGTCACTGCTGCCCGTATCTGCCGAGCTGCTGTTTCCACTGTTTGTGCTGGTGTTTGCTGCGTTATTACCGCCGCATCCTGCCATCATGGTTACAAGCATTGCTGTACATAATAATGTGCTAACGATTTTCTTCTTCATAGAAAACCCTCCTCCTTAATATGTGGTCTTTTGACCATTGTTTTTGTTGTTTTGCTGCTTGTAAAGCAGATAGTTCAGAATCTTTTGCTGCTCTTTTGTATAAACTTCTGTAAAAGCGTCATCTGCATGTAGCTGCAACTACATTTAAATGCGTCCAACGGATTTACCTGCAACTAAGATCCCTTCTATAACGACTCTCTCTACGAGAGTTGTTCTCGGTTTCTCAATGGAGCCAATCAGCCGCTTGGCTGCCTCGCTCCCGATCAGCTCTGTGTCCTGTCTGATTGTCGTAAGCTGTGGATGTAATAACTGTGACATCCTTGTTCCGTCATATCCTGCAATCGAAATATCCCTCGGAATCCGAAGTCCCATCTCTATGATAACATTTCTTCCTCCTATTAAAGAGGTGTCATCCGGATAAATGATACAGGTTGGCGGATCTTCTAAATTGAGCAGCTCTTTTGTCTGTTTTGCTGCCTCCCTGGTCTCTAAGTAATCTGCTGTCCGGATGTATTCATCCGGAATGTTCAGACCAAGTTCATCCACCGTCCGGTAGAAACTTGCCAGCCGGTCTTTCGTAACGTAAGAAGCCTGCTGCCCATGAATATATGCAATTTTCCGATGTCCCTGCCCGTATATATATTTTACAAGATCTTCCATACCCTGAATATTGTTGGAACTGACTGCCGTACAGTTATGATGTACATAATCAATCGTAACGACCGGCAGGTCACTATTCATCAGTTCTAAGACATCCGGGTCATTGAAATCGGCACAGACGATCGCAACTCCCTCAAAATTCCGGTATCTGCAATGTTCATAATAGGACATCTTGCGATTTTCAAAACAGGTATTGATAAATGTAATGTCATATCCCTGTTTCTCCGACTGAACTTTTAATCCATTCAGCACTCCGGAAAAATACTCATGTGTCAAACCGCTTCCCGCCTCTTCTTCAAAGAGAACTCCTATATTATAGGAACGGTTTGTCTTTAGCGCTCTCGCCGCCGCATTTGGAAAATACCCAAGTGCTTCTGCTGTCTTTCTGACACGGCTCTTTGTCTCTTCGCTGATATCTCTCTGGTCATTTAAAGCCTTGCTTACGGTGGCAGTAGATACTCCACATTTCTCTGCAATCGTTTTTAATGATACCATGGAAACCTCCAGCTTCTCTTCGAAAACGAAATCCTGTTTCTGAAATATTTCTTAATCGTTTTCGTACTTTTACTATATGTCATCCATAAGCAAATTGCAACTGATTTTTGGCAATTCGTCGCTTTTTACACTTTTTTGTAGTAGTTTTTGTGCATTTTTACATTAAATATTAGACCAATTATCTGTAATCTCAGTACTTTGTATCTACTTCTTATACGTTTTCGTAAAATATTTTAATTATTCATCAGAAAATAGCTATTGTCGCTTTCATCCATAAAAGTATATTTTTTTTGTTTAATCTGCTATATTTGCCTGTTTTCAATGTTTTATATTGATTTTTATTCTTTCTGAATATATACTTTTTATTAAAGAATGAAAACTTAATCGTTTTCGAAATCGTTACTTATCAATATTTATGTATATGGAGGATTTTATTATGAAATTCGGTTATTTCGATGACACCAACAAAGAATATGTCATCACATCTCCAAAAACACCACTGCCATGGATCAACTACCTTGGTTCCGAGAACTTCTTTTCTCTGATCTCAAACACCTGCGGCGGTTACAGTTTCTACAAAGATGCAAAGTTACTCCGCCTGACCAGATACCGCTATAATAATGTACCGCTCGATTCCAATGGACATTACTACTATATTAAAGATGGTGACACGATCTGGAATCCGGGCTGGATGCCTTCCAAAACAGAACTGGATGCTTACAGCTGCCGTCACGGTATGGGTTATTCCGTATTTAAAGGAACCAAAAATAAACTGACCGCAGAGCTTACCTCTTTTGTTCCGGTCGGTGAGACATGTGAAGTCGGCAAACTCTCCCTTACCAATGAGAGCAATGAAACCCGTAATTTTTCTGTTTTCTCATATGTAGAGTTCTGTCTGTGGAATGCAATGGACGATATGACCAACTTCCAGCGCAACTTCTCCACCGGTGAGGTTGAGATCCACGGTTCTGCTCTTTATCATAAGACCGAATACAGAGAGCGCAGAAATCATTACGCTGTTTACGCTGTCAACGCTCCGATCGCCGGTTTTGATACAGACCGTGACTCGTTCTTAGGCGCTTACGGTGAAAACTCTGCTCCGGAAGTTGTTGTAAACGGAACTTCAAAGAATTCTGTTGCAAGCGGCTGGGCACCGATCGGTTCCCACCACCTTGAAGTATCTCTTGCTCCGGGCGAGACAAAGACCTACGTTTTCGTACTTGGTTATGTTGAGAATCCGGTAGAGGAAAAATGGGTTGGACGTGCTGAGGATGGAGTCATCAACCGCAAACGTGCCGATGAACTTCTCTCCCGTTTTGATACCGCAGAAAAAGCAGACGCAGCACTCGTCAAATTAAAAGATTACTGGAACGAACTGCTGTCCCATTTTACCATTTCTTCCAGTGAGGAGAAATTAGACCGTATGGTAAACATCTGGCACCAGTATCAGTGTATGGTTACCTTTAACATGAGCCGTTCCGCATCTTACTTTGAGTCCGGTATCGGCCGTGGCATGGGATTCCGTGATTCCTGTCAGGATCTGCTCGGTTTCGTACATCTGATCCCTGACCGTGCGAGAGAGCGTATCTTAGATATCGCAGCTACCCAGTTCGAGGACGGAAGTGCTTATCATCAGTATCAGCCGCTCACCAAAAAAGGCAACTCTGACATCGGAAGCGGCTTTAACGATGATCCGTTATGGCTGATCGCAGGAACTGCAGCTTATATCAAAGAGACCGGCGATTACACAATTCTCGACGAGATGACACCATATGACAGCGATGCTTCCAAAGCAACCACTTTCATGGAGCATTTGCGCCGTTCCTTCCATTATACAATGGAACATCTGGGGCCGCACAATTTACCGCTGATCGGACGTGCCGACTGGAACGACTGTCTCAACTTAAACTGCTTCTCGACTGAGCCGGGTGAATCTTTCCAGACTTTTGGTCCTTCCGAAGGCCCTAATGCAGAATCCATATTTATCGCAGGTATGTTTGTACGCTACGGAAAAGATTATGCTGCAATCTGCCGCCATCAGGGTATGACAGAGGAAGCAGAAATTGCAGAGAAAGCAATCGCAGAGATGAAAAAAACCGTTATGGATGCCGGCTGGGATGGCGAATGGTATCTGCGTGCTTACGATCATTACAAAAATAAGATCGGTTCAAAAGAATGCGAAGATGGCAAGATCTTTATTGAGCCACAGGGCTTCTGTGTTATGGCCGAGATTGGTTTAGAGGAAGGCTGCTGCTTAAAGGCAATGGAATCTGTCGAAAAATATCTCGACACAAAATACGGTATCGTGCTGTTACAGCCGCCTTACCACAGATATCATGTGGAACTCGGTGAGATTTCTTCTTATCCACCAGGATACAAAGAAAACGCAGGTATCTTCTGCCACAACAACCCATGGATCTCTATCGCAGAGACTGTAGTTGGCAGAGGCAACCGTGCTTGGCAGGTATATACAAGAACCTGTCCTGCATACATTGAGGATATCAGCGAGATCCACCGCACAGAGCCTTATGTATACTCCCAGATGATCGCCGGAAAAGACGCCCCGAACTTCGGTGAGGCAAAGAACAGCTGGCTGACAGGAACCGCCGCATGGACCTTCCTCAATGTTTCCCAGTTTATCCTTGGTATCCGCCCGGATTATGATGGTCTGACTGTTGATCCTTGTATTCCATCCAAATTAGATGGTTTTACCGCCAAACGTGATTTCCGCGGTGTCAGCTACCATATCACCGTAAAGAATCCAAATCATGTGGAAAAAGGTGTGCTTTCCATGATCGTGGATGGACAGCCGGTAGAGGGAACTACGATTCCATTCTCGGCTGAGAAGAAAGATGTAAATGTAGAAGTAACGATGGGCTAACCTCCCTGCCTGTCTTTACCTGACAAAAGAAGCCTTCTTTTTATGAAGGCTTCTTTTGTATCCCAAACTAAAATGTTTCATTTTTTCTGTATTTGCGTGGTGATATACCTTTTATCTTTCGAAACGAATCCCCAAAATAGTTACTGTCATTAAATCCACATTCAAAAGCAATATCTGTGATAGATTTATTCGTTTCCAGCAGCAGCCTGCATGCATTCTGTATCCGGAGATTAATAATATATTCTTTAAACCCGAACCCCGTCGCTGTCTTAAATCTCTTAGACAAAAATGACTTATTCATGTCAAATTTATCCGCCACATCTTCCAGTAAAATATTTTCCGTATAATGTTCAAAAATATATGTTGCAACTTCCTGGATTTTTCGGTTATCAACATCAATCTCTTTTATAACATTGTCCTCATACTCCTTGCATCTTATGATAAACAGCAAAAGTTCAACAAGTCCTGCTTTTATAAATGCCGTTGATAATATGTCCGGCGTATCATTTTCAAACATTAACTTATCCAGCAGGGAATCCACATAGTTTCTGCGTTTTTCCGGTATATTGATTACCCCCGGAACCATACAGTTCTTAAGATATTCCGCTCCGATCTGTTCTTTGATCCAATCCGTAATCTCCTGCCGGAAACTGATAACAATCCTTTCATGAATTCCTTTCCCGGTATATACTGTCTTATGCAGACAGCCACCCGGAACGATTACAAGATCACCTTTTCCAAACTTATAGATATTGTGATCAATAAAGCTGGTGCACTCTCCACTGGAAAGATAAAAAATTTCATGAAATGGATGTACATGTGGCTCGCAGTTACTTTCAGATATCGTATTACTTCTTCTGATCTTCTTAATATCAAAATCTTTTGACATATCCTGAAACATATAATTCTCCATTTTTCTGTACTTTTATGTGTTTTTATCATTTTTTTCAAGGAATATACTGTTTTTTTGTCATATTATGAACCATATGAATACAACCTGTCAACATATTTTATAAATCCACAAGGAGCTCCTATGCCAAAACAAATATCTGAAAATAAACGAAATATGATTCTAAATGGAAACCTGTCCCAGGCAATCCTTATGCTCGCCGTTCCGGTCATGATCAATAGTTTTATCCAGTCGATGTATAATCTTACGGACACATTCTGGCTTGGACGGATCGGAACAGAAAACCAGTCTGCCATAACGCTCGTATCACCATTTCAAAATATCCTTAACAGTTTTGGCAGCGGCATAACAACCGCAGGTGCAATTCTTATATCGCAATACCTTGGTGCCAGAAAAGATGAACAGGCAAACAAAATGGCAAATCATATCTGTATTACATCCCTTGGTTTCTCCCTCATCTGTGCATTACTGTGCTGGCTGATATCCCCGGCATTAGTCACCTGGCTCGGTGCCAGGGGAGTGGTCTATGAGTACGGTCTTACTTATTTAAGAATTGTGGTCCTTGATATGCCATTTCTGTTCATGATCAATTTATTCACAGCCGTGAAACAGGCGCAGGGGGACACTGTAAAACCCATGCTTCTCAATCTGCTTGGTATCATGATCAATCTGATATTAGATCCTCTTTTCCTCATTGTGTTCCACTTTGGAATCGGAGGCGCAGCATTTGCCACGCTTATAGCAAAAATCCCCTGCGCTCTCATTGGACTGATCCTTCTTACAAAATCAGATCAGCTCATACGGATTTCTTTTAAAAATTTTGTCTTTGACCAAAAAATGATACGCGCCATTATCAAAATTGGTCTGCCAACTGCGATTGGCGGCAGCACCATGCAGCTAGGTACGCTGATCATGACCAGAAATGTAAATGTTTATGGTTATATTGCAACCAGCGCCTATGGTATTGGCAACAAAATCAACAGTCTTATCACAATGCCAGCCAGTGGTGTCGGTTCCGCCGTTTCTACTATAGTTGGACAAAATATGGGAGCCGGAAACACAGAGCGGGCGAAGAAAACCTTCCATTATTCATTAAAAATGTGTACCTTATTTTTACTTATTCTGGGATTCATTTTTTCAAGACGCCCTGTTTCCCAGACTATGGTATCATTCTTTTCAACAGATGCCAAAGTCATCCCTCTGGCTGCAGACTATTTATCCATTATTGCATTCTGGTGCTTTACAAACGCTTTTTATAATGTATCACAGGGATTGTTCCAGGGATGTGGGCATACACTGATCACAATGCTCGTAGATGCTTCCCGGATATGGCTATTCCGTCTGTTGTCTCTTTGGATATGCGCAAATGTATTTCATATGGGAGTGGCATCCGTCTGGTATTCCGTTGTAATCAGTAATGGAACCTCTGCCATAATCCTGTATCTGCTATACTGGACCGGAATATGGAAAAAAGGATATGCAGACCCTCTCTAGAGCCTTTCATATCCTTTTCTCTTTCACTTTAATCTTCTATTTCCAGTCAACAAAATTTGTTGCAAATTAATTTGCTGTCACAAGTCCGTTCTCACAATCCAATTCTACATATGCACTGGATTTTAAGACATCAAGCGCATGTTTTGCACCGATCAGGACAGGAATATCAAGGCTTAATCCTGCAATCGCCGCATGGCAGTTTTCGCCGGATGCTTCCACGATCAGTCCGGATGCCTCACGCATCTGTGTCATCATGGCATTGCTGGTATCTTTTGCAACAATGATATCTCCGACTTTAAAGTTTTTTAAATCCTCATCGCTGTGACATACACAGAGGTTTGCAGAAATCTTCTGTGTTCCGATTCCTTGTCCCTCCACTAAGATATGTCCTGCCACCTGCACCTTGATCAGGTTGGTCGTACCGGATACACCAAGAGGAACTCCTGCGGTTAAGACAACAACATCGCCCTTTGAAATGATTCCTGCTGCTTCTGCTGCATCGACTGCATAGTCAAACAGCTCTTCTGCCTGTGTCTTTTCCTCGATCATAAGCGGGATCACACCCCAGGATAATGCAAGCTGACGGTAAATCTTTTCTGTCAGACATCCTCCGATAATCGGACAGTTTGGACGATATTTGGAAACCATGCGGGCGGTACGTCCTGATTTTGTTACCGTAATGATTGCTGCCGCATTCAAATCTCCTGCCATTGTACATGTCGCATGGGAGATTGCATTGGTCACATCCGGGTTGCTCATGGTTTTGCGCATTTTAAAACGCTGTAAGTAATTGATATCCTGTTCCGTACGGACTGCAATACGCACCATAGTCTTTAAAGCCTCGATCGGATACATACCTGCAGCTGTCTCTCCGGAGAGCATGATCGCACTGGTTCCGTCGTAGATTGCATTTGCAACGTCAGTTGCCTCTGCTCTGGTCGGACGCGGATGTTTCATCATGGAATCAAGCATCTGAGTCGCTGTGATAACCTTCTTGCCTGCATCGTATACTTTTTTAATTATCATCTTCTGGATCACCGGTACATCCTCTAACGGGATCTCAACACCCATATCACCACGCGCTACCATGATTCCATCGGAAACACGGATAATATCGTCAATATTCTGTACACCCTGCATATTTTCAATTTTTGCAATGATATTGATATCCTCGCCGCCTTTTTCTGCAAGGATCTTGCGGATTGCAAGCACATCATCTGCGGTACGGACAAAAGATGCAGCAATAAAATCATAATCATGCTCTACCGCAAATACGATATCACCATAATCTTTTTCGCTGATATATGGCATGGACAATTCTACATTCGGAACGTTCACGCCTTTTCTGTTGGAAATCACACCGCCATTTAACACCTGGCAGATGATATCTTTTGGCTTATTGCCATCTTTATCTGCCTTTGCGCCAGATGTCACCTTGATTTCTTTTACTTCCATTCCGATCAGACCATCATCGATCAGAATGCGATCTCCCGGTTTTACATCCTCCGGCAGGTTTTTATAAGTAATGGAAACACGTTTTGCATCTCCCATAATCTCATCGGTTGTCAGGGTAAAAGTCTGTCCATCCTTAAGTTCGACTTTTCCGTCCGTAAAATCTCTCAGGCGGATCTCCGGTCCTTTTGTGTCAAGCAGTGCTGCGACTGGACGCTTTAATTCCTTACGAAGTTTCTGTAACATCTGAAGGCGTCCTAACTGCTCCTCATGGTCACCATGGGAAAAATTAAAACGGGCAACGTTCATTCCCTCTTCGATCAGGCGTTTTAATACACCTTCCTTATCTGTTGAAGGTCCTAAAGTACAAACAATTTTTGTTTTTCTAAACATCTTTTTTCCTCGTAAAAAAATTTATTTTCGGCAATCGATTCAGTCTTATTATTACCATAAAAATGGCAGTTTATTTCGTGATCATCGTACCCGGTCCACCGCTCACATAGGTGCCGTCTTTGTTCAGCTTTGTAATAAGTACGGAACGGATTGCGGAATCTCCAATAAAATCAATGGCCGCCTGAATCTTTGGCAGCATGTCATCCTCTCCGAACTGACCTTCTTCCATATACTGTTTTGCTTCTGCAACAGTCATGGTCGAAAGAGGTTTCTCATTCTCTGTGCCGTAATTCAGACATACATTGTCCACACTTGTTAAAATGACTAACATGTCAGCATCTAAAAGTTCTGCTAATTTTCCTGCTGCAAGGTCTTTTTCAATGACTGCACTCGCACCTTTTAAATTATTGTCCTGTGCAAGCACCGGAATACCGCCACCTCCGCAGGCAACAACAACCTGATCTGCGTCAGATAACGCACGGATCGCATCGATCTCAACGATATCCATTGGCTTCGGAGCAGCAACAATACGGCGGAACCCGCCTTCTACCGCTTTGACATGGTTTCCCTTTTTCTCCTCTGCCTCAGCTTCCTCCTCTGTCATCACACGTCCGATGATCTTGCTCGGTCTGTAAAAAGCCTCGTCATACGGGTCAACAACGACCTGTGTCAGAACCGTGGAAACCGTCTTATAAATGCCTTTATTCAGCAGTTCGGCACGGATAGCATTCTGTAAATCGTAACCGATATATCCCTGACTCATTGCAGAACATACAGACATCGGTGTAGCTGTATACTCCGGATATAATCTGCAGAACTCATTCATTGCTGTATGGATCATACCAACCTGCGGTCCGTTGCTGTGTGTAATGACTACCTGATAATCATCGCGGATAAAATCAGCAACCGCTTTTGCAGTACGCTTTGTTGCCTCTTTCTGCTCCGGTAATGTGGTACCAAGTGCTTCATGACCAAGTGCTATTACGATTTTTTTCTTTTTCATGGCTATCCTCCGATACTGACTCTTCGTCATAGTGATTATTTTAGCATGAACCTCATACAGGCGCAATCTGATAAGAGTTTGCTTCCTGTTAAGATTTTCTGCTTTTTGTAAATTTTTATAGTTTCAGCATACCATATTCTGACATATTTTTAAACAGGCTATTTTTCTTCCTGCGGCAGCACGAAAGAATCGATCAGCTCCCAGATCTCGTCACGCCCCTGCTTCGTCTCTGCAGAAAACGGAATGATCGTGGTTCCCGGCTGTACATTTAAGCCCTCGCGGATCACTTTGACATTTTTCTGGATCTGGCTTCGTTTGATCTTATCGAGTTTGGTCGCAATAATGATCGGTGCAAATCCCTGATATACCATCCACTCATACATCATCCTGTCGTTTGCGGAAGGATCGTGGCGGATATCGATCAAAAGAAAGACTGCTTTTAACTGCTTTGAAGTGTGAAGGTAATTCTCGATCATTTTTCCCCACTTTGCCTTCACTTCCTCGGATGCCTTTGCATAGCCGTATCCCGGAAGATCGACAAGGTACATGGCATCGTTGATATTGTAAAAGTTGATGGTCTGTGTTTTTCCAGGCTGTGCGGAAGTACGTGCCAGTGCTTTGCGGTTCATCAGCGCATTGATCAGAGATGATTTTCCAACGTTTGATTTTCCTGCAAAAGCCACCTCCGCATATGCGGTATCCGGCACCTTGCTGGTCACACCGCAGACAATTTCCAGGTTTACATTTTTTATTACCATGTTTTTCTCCTTTTTACAAATGCCACTTCCAGCACTTCCTGCATTTTTTCCACAAATACAAGTTCAAGACCTTTTTTGATTTCTGAGGAAATTTCCTCCACATCCTTCTCGTTTTTCTTCGGAATGCAGATCGTTTTGATTCCGGCATTCTTCGCTGCAAGGATCTTTTCTTTTAAGCCACCAATCGGGAGAACTCTGCCGCGCAGTGTGATCTCTCCTGTCATTGCGACATCCGCACGGACCGGAGTCTGTGTGATCGCAGAAAGCATTGCCGTCGCCATCGTGATACCTGCGGACGGTCCGTCTTTTGGCACTGCCCCCTCCGGGATATGGATATGAATGTCATTTTCCTGAAAAAACTTCTTTGGAATATGATATTCTTCCCCTACCGAACGGATATAACTTAAGCCTGCCTGTGCGGACTCTTTCATCACATCTCCGAGTTGTCCGGTAAGCTGTACTTCGCCTTTGCCCGGCATCACGTTGACCTCGATCTCCAACGTATCACCGCCGACGCTCGTCCATGCCAGACCGCGCACGATTCCGACCTCATCGTTCTCGTTTTTCTGATCAAACGTATATCTCTCTTTTCCAAGATATTTTTCTACATTCTGACCTGTAACTTTTACGCATTTGACTTCGGATTCGTATACTTCCCTTGCAGATTTTCTTGCAATTTCAGACAGCCTGCGCTCTAAATTACGCACACCTGCTTCCCTTGTATAACCGGAAATGATCTTTTGCAGCGCACGGTCACTGATCTTTAACTGTTCCGGCTTTAAACCGTTTTTCTCTTTTACTTTCGGCAGCAAATGCTCTTTTGCAATATGGAACTTCTCATTTTCCGTATAACTGCTCACCTCGATCAGTTCCATACGGTCGAGCAGCGGACGTGGAATATCCTGAACAGAGTTTGCTGTCGCAATAAACAGTACCTCTGACAGATCAATCGGAACCTCGATATAGTGGTCGCGGAACTTACAGTTCTGCTCTGCGTCGAGCACCTCAAGCATGGCAGATGCAGTGTCGCCCTTATAATCGCTGCTCATTTTATCGATCTCATCAAGCAGCATCAGTGGGTTTTTCACGCCGGCACTGCGCAGACCATTGACAATACGTCCCGGCATCGCACCGACATAAGTTTTCCGGTGTCCACGGATCTCCGCCTCGTCACGGACGCCGCCTAAACTGATTCGAACATACTTTTTATCAAGTGCACGCGCCACGGAACGGACAATGCTCGTCTTTCCGGTACCAGGCGGTCCGACTAAACATACGATCGGGCTCTCGCCCTTTTTCGTCAGATTGCGCACAGCAAGGAACTCTAACATACGCTCTTTTACTTTTTCCAATCCGTAATGATCTTCATTTAAAATGCGCTCTGCATTTTTCAGATCCTTGTTATCTTTGGATGCCTTATTCCACGGCAGTTCTAACATGGTCTCGATATAACCGCGACTGACTGCACTCTCCGAAGAACTTCCACTGATATTTTTAAAGCGTAAGATCTCTTTTCTGATCTTTTCTTTGACTTCTTTGTCTGCCTTTAACTTTTTCAACTGTTCTAAATAGGCATCCGCATCTGACTCCGCATTATCCTCGCCGAGTTCTTCCCGGATCAGCTTCATCTGTTCACGCAGGATATATTCCTTCTGGTTCTTATCCACACGTTTCTTTACTTTTGCCTGGAATTCATTTTTGATCGCAGTGATCTCAATTTCTTTTAAAAGAAGCGCCATCAAAACTTCATAGCGCTCCGTCAGTGAAACTGCCTCTAATATTTCCTGCTTCTGTTCATAATAAAAAGGAAGATTGTTGGCGATCAGATCCATGATCTTCGGCAGATTCTTTTCTTCCCTGACCTGTCTGCGCATTTCACCTCCGACACGCGGGTTGACAGTTACATATTTTTCAAATGTGTCCTGTACACTGCGCACCATAGCCGTTTTTGCCTCGTCCGACAATCCCTCATCAATTTCTTCACACCGCGTGAGTTCCACCTCTAAAAAGTCCGTCTGAGAAACAAAAGCGGACAATTGTGCCCGCTCTGTTCCTTCCACTAAAACTCTGACGATGTTGTTTTGTAATTTTATGACCTGCCTGACCTCTGCAATAATACCGATATGATATAAATCTTCGATGCCAGGCTCTTCCTGCTCCACATCACGCTGTGCAACAAGGAAGATCTTCTGTTCATCCATCATACTCTGTTCTACTGCATGAATCGACTTTTCACGGCTCACATCAAAATGTGCGATCATCCCCGGAAGGATGACCATTCCGCGAAGTGCCACCGCAGGCATTTTCATCGCTTTATTATCCAACCTGTTTTTCCTCTATCTTTTCAAGTTCACGTTCTTCGATCGCAAGCTGTTCATCCACCATCTCTTTTGTGATCTGGCACTGTGTAATGGATTCATCCGATGGAATGTGGTACATCAGATCTAATGTAACAGCCTCCATGATCGCACGAAGTCCACGCGCTCCTGTCTTGCGCTCTAACGCTTTATCTGCAATCGCCTCAAGTGCTTCTTTGTCAAAGTCAAGCGCTACACCGTCTAACTCAAACAGCTTCTGATACTGTTTGGTCAGCGCATTTTTCGGCTCCTGTAAAATGCGGATCAATGCGTCCCTGTCAAGCATATCCAAAGATACCGTTACCGGCACACGTCCGATAAACTCAGGGATCAACCCGAACTTTACAAAATCCTGTGGAAGTGCATGTTTTAACACATCACCGATATTGTAATCTCTCTTGTCACGGATATCTGCATTAAATCCGATCGTCTTCTGATCCATTCTGGTCTCAATGATCTTCTCAAGTCCGTCAAACGCACCGCCGCAGATAAATAAGATGTTGGTCGTGTCGATCTGGATCAACTCCTGCTGCGGATGCTTTCTTCCACCCTGTGGCGGAACAGACGCAACAGTTCCCTCTAAGATTTTTAATAATGCCTGCTGTACACCCTCACCGGATACATCTCTGGTGATGGATACATTTTCAGATTTTTTGGAGATCTTGTCGATCTCGTCGATATAGATAATTCCGCGCTGTGCACGTTCAATGTTATAATCAGCCGCCTGAATGATCTTTAAAAGGATATTTTCAACATCCTCTCCAACATATCCGGCCTCCGTCAGTGTGGTCGCATCTGCGATTGCAAATGGAACGTTTAAGACTCTCGCTAATGTCTGTGCCAACAGTGTTTTTCCGGAACCGGTCGGTCCTAACATCAGAATGTTGCTCTTCTGAAGCTCTACACCGAGGTCATCTCCGGCCATGATTCTTTTATAATGGTTATAGACAGCCACAGACAGCACTTTTTTTGCCTGATCCTGTCCAATGACATAATCATCCAAAAATGCCTTTAACTCTTCCGGCTTTAACAGATTAATCTGCTCTTCCGGCTCTGCCACTTCACCTGCTGCCTCATCATTTTCTAATTCTTCATCGATAATTTCAGCACAGATATCCACGCACTCGTCACAGATATATGCACCGTTTGGTCCTGCAATCAGCTTGCGAACCTGATCCTGCGTCTTCCCGCAAAAGGAACAACGGAATTTATCGTCATTTCTTCCTGCCATAATTGCTGTTTCTCCGTATTCTATCGATTTGTGATGACATCATCAATCAGACCATATGCCTTTGCTTCTTCCGCAGACATATAATAATCACGCTCTGTATCTGCTGCGATCACATCATATGGTTTTCCGGTATTTGCAGCAAGGATCTCATTCAAACGTTTTTTCGTCTTTAAGATATTCTCTGCTGCAATCTGGATCTCTGTCGCCTGACCTTTTGCTCCACCGGACGGCTGATGGATCATGATCTCTGCGTTCGGAAGCGCAAGTCTCTTTCCTTTGGTACCGCCGGAAAGTAAAAATGCTCCCATACTTGCTGCAAGTCCGATACAGATCGTGGATACATCACATTTGATGTACTGCATTGTATCATAAATTGCAAGTCCTGCTGTTACCATTCCACCCGGGGAATTGATATATAACTGGATATCTTTTCCAGGATCTTCTGACTCTAAGAAAAGTAACTGTGCTACGGTAAGACTTGCTGTTGTCTCATTCACTTCTTCTCCGAGGAAAATGATTCTGTCTTTTAATAAACGGGAGTAAATATCATAATTACGCTCTCCCCTGCTGGTCTGCTCAATGACGTAAGGTACTAAACTCATTTTGTTTTCCTCCAATCCATTTTGTTTATAAAAATTTAATTATTGCTTATATGCTTAAACAGACCGGCCCGAATGAGCCAGTCTGTTGTATGTTGTCCGCTTTCGACGAAGCCTCTCTTATTCTTCTGCGTTTTCTTCTGCGTTTTCTTCAGCTTCCGCTTCTTTTTCTTTCTTAGTCTTAGCTTTTGCTCTTTCTTTTACGTTCTCCATAACAAGATCAACTGCTTTTGTTACGGAAATATCTCTCTTCATGGATTCTTTCTCAGCGTCGCCCATGTATTCTTTGAGCTTGTCTGCTTCCATGCCATAAGCTTTTGCCATTTTCTCGATCTCAGCGTCGATCTCTTCCTCGCTTACTTCGATGTTCTCGTCTTTTGCGATCTGCTCTAATACAAGACTGCTCTTAATACGTGTCTCAGCTTCCGGACGAACCTGCTCTTTTAATCCGTCGATCGTCATACCGGAGAACTGCATGTACTGCTCCATGGAAAGACCCTGGGACTGCATTCTTCTTGCGAAATCGTCAAGCATCTGACGTGTCTGTGTCTCGATCATTGCCTCCGGAATATCCATCTGTGCATTTTCGATTGCTTTATCTACTGCTGCATCTTCTTTTGCACGTTTTGCTTCGTCTGCTTTCTTATCTTCAAGATTTGTTTTTACATGCTCTTTATACTCTGCAAGTGTATCGAACTCAGAAACATCTTTTGCAAAATCATCATCCAGTTCAGGAAGTTCTTTTGCTTCGATCTTCTTAACTGCGCATTTGAAGATTGCTTCTTTACCTGCAAGTTCTTTTGCCTGATATTCTTCAGGGAATGTAACTTTTACGTCTACATCATCGCCAACTTTAGCACCAACAAGCTGTTCCTCGAATCCCGGGATAAATGTGTTGGAACCAAGTGTCAGAGGATACTCTGTAGCCTGTCCGCCATCGAAAGGTACTCCGTCTACAGATCCTTCGAAGTCGATTGTTACGATATCATTTAACTGAGCTGCGCGGTCTTCTACGCTGATTGTTCTGGAGTTTTTCTCCTGCTCTTTCTTGAGTTCAGCTTCTACGTCTTCGTCTGTTACTGTGATTTCAGTTTTCGGTACTTCTACACCTTTGTAATCACCTAATGTAACTTCCGGTTTAACAGCAACTTCTGCTGTGAAGATGAATGCTTTTCCAGGCTCAGCCTGTGTGATGTCGATTGTCGGCTGGGAAACGATCTCAAGTTCGCATTCAGCTAATGCTTTGCTGTAGTGTTCCGGAATCAGAGCGTTAACAGCATCTTCAAGGAATACTCCTTTGCCATACATCTGCTCGATCATTTTTCTTGGAGCTTTTCCTTTACGGAATCCAGGGATGGAAATTCTTCCTTTTGCTTTCTGGTATGCATTCTGCATTGCTTTTTCTAAATCTTCAGCGGCAACTTCGATAGTAAGTTTAGCCATGTTTTTTTCCATTTTTTCCACCTGTAAACTCATGTTACAATGTTCCTCCTTAAATTCAGGTTATATTTTGCGACTGGTTTTTCAGCTGCGTTATATCATTCACAGTTTTTACCTATTTCTATATATTCAAGTCTGAGCTCCGCTCCCACCATTGCAGAAGCGGGAGAGTTACTGTTCACTCTGTGTCAGTAACGCAAGAAGTCTGTTTATAACTCAATTATATATTTACAGTCATTGTAGCAGTATAGCACAAAAAATCCAAAAGTGCTAGTGTTTTTTCGCATAAAAATAAGGGTTTTGGGATGTTTTAACGTGTGTAAACTACAGATTCTGCGATTTCTTTTGCTTTTTCTTCATTTTCGAGCTGTGAAATCAGGGAGAGTGCGAAGTCTACAGCCGTTCCCAGGCCGCGGCTGGTGGTTATGTTTCCGTCTACTACTACGCTGTCTTCACTTGTTACTGCGCCATCTTTGGAGAGAACTTCCATGAATGACGGATAGGAAGTTGCTTTGCGGCCTTTGAGGAATCCCAGTCCGGAAAATACGCTTGGAGCTGCGCAGATGGCTGCGATTTTTTTGCCTTTATTGTTGAAGTCTGTCAGGAGGTCGATGAGTGGTTTGTAACCGGCAAGGTATTTGGTTCCCGGCATTCCTCCAGGAAGAACGAGCATGTCGGCGTCGGCGAAGTCGGTTTCAGCGAATATGGCGTCGGTGAGCATGGTGATGCCGTGGGATGTCTGGATCCGGGTGGTTTCTTTGATAGATATGGTTTTGATGTCGATTCCGGCGCGGCGAAGAAGGTCTACTACGGTTAAGCCTTCAATGTCTTCGAATCCGTCGGCGAGGAAGATGTATGCTTTTTTACTCATTTTTTTGTGCCTCCTGATTGTTGTATTTTTTAAGATTTTTATCTTGTTTTTCTGAAATGGATTATAGCATTTTTTATGGATAGTTACAATGTTTGTTTGAGTTGCATAGAGACAGATGGCTTCGCGCTGGGAACTGGCAAAGTGTTACTTTTACCATATCTCTGGTTTCAGGTCTTTCGGTAATGGATTGGGATATGTTTCGCCGTTTAGAGTTTCTGTCAGTTCTTTTCTGGCTTGATTTGCCAGTTCTGGATTTTGTAAAAAATCCAGGGCAGTGAGAGCCATGATTTTGGCGGCGTAGAGCATTCCTTTGTGAGCTATTGAGGATTTGCCCTGGGCTACTGCCTGCCAGGAGTGGAGAGCGGTTCCTGCGGCGAATGTGGGGATGTTGAGGTGGACGGTTGGAACGATCCAGCTTACGTCTCCTACATCGGTGGAGTATTTGAGGTCGCTGTACAGATTTTGGCAGGCGATTGGTTCGAAGATTGGGGTTTTCATTGCTTCCGGTGCTTTGGGACCAAAGTAGTCCCGGGCAATTGTAGGAAGTTGGTTTTTGTCCTGATCCGAGAGGGACTGCTGGAATTTTTGTGCGTAGGCATATTCCTGCTCTGTATATGGAATCGGGCCAAGTTTTTCCAGGTAGGTGTTCATATGGTCTGCAAGGATTTTACTGGAGATTAAATTGGAATAGGCAGCCACCTGACGGATTTCTACGGTAGTTTCGGTCATGAGGGCGGCGCCTTTGGCTATATTACATACGCGGTTGTAGAGTTCTTTTACCTGAGTGATCTTCGGGGCGCGGATGGCGTAGAGTACCTGGGCTCTGGACTGGACTACGTTTGGGGCATCTCCGCCTGTGTCGGTGATGGCATAGTGGATTCTGGCTTCGTCTATCATGTGTTCACGCATGTAGTTTACGCCTACGTCCATTAATTCTACTGCATCCAGTGCGGAACGGCCCAATTCCGGGCACATGGAGGCGTGTGCCGGGGTTCCGTGGAATGTGAAGAAGACTCTGAAGTTTGCCTTTGTGCTTCCGTAGCATGCACGTCGTCCCTGCTCCGGGTGCCAGCAGAGGGCGAGGTCGCAGTCATTGAAATAGCCGTCACGTACAAGGAATGCTTTGCCGCCTGCGTTTTCTTCGGCTGGGCAGCCGTAGTAGCGGATTGTTCCTTTCAGGTTGTGTGCTTTCATGAAGTCTTTTAATGCTATGACGGCGGCAAGGGTGCCTGTTCCGATAAGCTGATGACCGCAGCCATGACCACAATTATCAGTATGTCCTGAATCTGGATTTTGTTTCTTTTCTCTTTCCGGCACGCTTTCATATTTTGAATCTGATGTTTTTTCTTCCGGGATTCTCTCGGTAGTATCTGCTTTCTGCGAAAGTCCCGGCAGGGCATCAAATTCGCCAAGAAATCCTATAACCGGTTTTCCGAAACCGTATTCTGCAATAAATGCTGTTTCCTCTCCTGCCAGATTTGATTTTATGGAAAATCCCTCTTTCTTTAATGACTGCTGAAGTAATTCAGAAGATTTATATTCCTGAAATCTGGGCTCTGCAAACTTCCAGATTTTATCGCTGATTTCGGCATAATATTCTTTTTTATCTTCAATTTTTTCTGATATTTCTTTTATGTATTCATCCATATATTTTTTCTCCTGTCCCATGCTGTTTCCTACTTTCTTCTTCATTCCTCACAACATTTTTATCTATTTAGGCGTTTGCGAAACGCCACAAGCCGCATAAATACGGCATTTTTTGTTACCTATAAACAAATAACTCCTCACCGGATATGGTATAATAGAGTTGACTAAAAACTATAAACCTACATCCAAGAAAGGAGTTATTCTGATACTTATGATACCATATAAACAGCTTTCTTTGGCAGATATTTTTTCAGATTGCCATGAAAAATTTGAAAATGACAAACCTGCTTTTCTTTCTCTATTAGAAACCCATATCGATATTGATGAGTTAATTCCGATTTCTTTTAGAAATCATTTCTATGCATCGACGGGCAGAACCCGTAAATACCCTTTGCAAGCTTTTCTGTGGGCTTTGATTATTCAACGTATTTTCTCTATCCCTACGGATCAGCTTCTCCTGACTTTTCTCGCTTACTCAAAATCACTTCGGGAATTCTGTGGTTTTACTAAAGTCCCAGACGCTTCCAAAATCACCCGATTCAAACAGGATTTTTTAGATGACCTCCAGCTTGTTTTCGATAACCTTGTTGATGTTACCGAGCCTATCTGTCAGGCGATTGACTCTGCAAAAGCGGATATGACCATCTTTGATTCTTCCGGCATAGAAGCATTTGTTACCGAAAATAATCCCAAGTATGCTAACAGGATCATCAAACAGCTTAAGGCATACGCGAAAGCTCAGGGCTTTGATAAATCCTATGATCCTTATAAAGCTGCCTATGGTTCCATGCCTTCTCATGCTTCTGCTAATCCTGAGATTAAGCAGCTCTATATCAATGGGCATTTTTGCTATGTCTTCAAGTTCGGCATTGTCACTAACGGATTGGGCATCATCCGCCACATATCTTTTTATAACAAAAACTTTATGGCTTCACATCCTGATATCGTTGTCGAAAAGAAATCCGATTCCCCTGACGAAGATAAATGTGTTCATGATTCAAAGCTTTTAATCCCCACACTTAAGGACTTCTTTTCCAAGCATCCTTTGATTAATCCAAAAACCTTCCTGGGTGATGCTGCTTTCGATACCGCACAACTCTATAAGAGCCTTCTTACCGGTGACACTTTTGGTAATGACAAACATTTCTCGAAAGCTTATATTCCGCTGAATGCAAGATCCGGACTTGA
>OHDH01000461.1_pt1 | contig 19797 bp, 18 predicted proteins | sample 1566921 | NCBI WGS metagenome assembly OHDH01 (sample SAMEA3879585, study PRJEB24766) | human gut metagenome | biome: human-associated habitat; feature: feces | place: USA | collected 1985/1987
CGACCAGAATCAGGGGGGCCACCACGAAGAGGGCCATCCATACCACGTAGGGCGCGGCCAGCCATTTATTCCTCATCGTCGTGCTCCTCCTCCAGCCGGTCCTCGTTGAGCTCGTCATACTCGGAGGAGTAGGAGCTGTAGTCGCCGAAGGTGCCGGAGTACTGGCTCTTCTTCATGATGTGGAAGCCGTCGGGGTCGATCTTCACCCCAATCTTTGCTCCCACGGGAGAATAGTCGGTGGTCTGGATCAGCCACTTGAAGCCCCGGAAGTCCACAATGATGTCATAGTGGATGCCCTTGAAGGTGACCTCGGTGACGGTACCGGTGAGCTGGCCCTCGGATTCGGGCACGATGTCGATGTCCTCGGGGCGGATGACCACGTCCACCGCCTCGCCGGGGGAAAAGCCCTTATCCAGGCACTTGAACTTGCGGCCGTACATACCCACCACGTAGTCCTCATGCATGATGCCGTCGATGATGTTGGACTCACCGATGAAGTCGGCCACGAAGGCGTTCTTGGGCTCGTTGTAAATGTCCTCGGGGGTGCCGATCTGCTGGATCTTGCCCTCGTTCATCACCACGATGGTGTCGGACATGGTCAGGGCCTCTTCCTGATCGTGGGTAACATAAATAAAGGTGATGTTCATCTCACGCTGCAGGCGCTTGAGCTCCAGCTGCATCTCCTTGCGGAGCTTAAGGTCCAGTGCACCCAGAGGCTCGTCCAGCAGCAGGATCTCAGGCTCGTTGACCAGACTGCGGGCAATGGCAACACGCTGCTGCTGGCCGCCGGACATCTGGCCGATGCTGCGGCGCTCAAAGCCTTTCAGGCCGACCACCTCCAGCATATCGCGCACCTTGCGGCGGATGGTCTCCTCGTCCATCTTCTTCAGGCGCAGGCCAAAGGCCACATTCTCAAACACGTTCAGGTGCGGGAACAGCGCGTACTTCTGGAACACGGTATTCACCGGACGCTTATAGGGGGGCACGCCGGTAATATCCTGGCCCTTCAGCAGCACCTGACCTGCGTTGGGTTCCAGGAAGCCTGCGATCAGGCGCAGGGTGGTGGTCTTGCCGCAGCCGGAGGAGCCCAGCAGCGTTACGAACTCTTTGTCATGGATGTCCAGGTTCAGCCCATCCAGAATGCGCTGACCGTCAAATTCCACCACGATATCGCGCAGTGAAACGATCACCGAGTTGTCCATTTTTTACTTTTCCTCCTTAAACTCAGATACGAAAAAAGACAGGGCATCCACCCCATCCTTCGTACCAGGGCGACCCAGCCCCGCACAACATCCATGACATCCGTAATATTGTGCAGTTATTCTGCCCTGTCATCGCCTATCATAAACAATCCGAACTGAAATGTCAATCACTCTGTCGAGGTTTGCCGAAACTTTACATCCGGCGCAAAAAAATCCCGCGCTGTACCAAGAATTCGCACAGTGCGGGAGTGAAACGTTTTATTCTGCTTTCAGCTGATCTGCGAGGTACAAAAGCGCGCTCACCACACTGGCATCCACCGTATAAACGGAGCTGTCGCCTTCCACCATCAGGTAACAGCCGTCTGTCCCCATGGCATAGGTCAGATTTATTGTGCCATCGGCTGTGGTGACCTCTGCTGTGACCTGCGGGGCCTCAAAACCATACACCGCCGGGTCGGCATCTGTTGCCTGTGCCGAGACATAGGTGCAGAGCGCCGAGAGGATGGCATCCACCTTTGTCTCGTCGAGGTCTGCGGCGGTATCCCCCGCCAGCCGCCAGACAGTCTGGTAGGCGTTGCTGCCGCTCTCTGCCGCAGGCTCCGAGTTTGCTTTCAGGGTCACGGTCTCGCCATCGGCCAGCGTATAGGAGACGGCTTCGATCTCCGAGGCCGTCAGCCCCGCCGGGTTGAAGGCACCAAACAGCTCCGCCCTGGTCAACTCAAAGCAGGCGGCTTTGGTCCCCGATACCGTATAAATGACATCGCTGTTATTCTTGCGGACATAGAGATCCTCTGTCATGGTATTGCTGGCCCCGAAGGTATAGGTGTCCGTTTCGCCCGCTGCCGTCACCTCTATGGTCAGCGCAGGCTCCGCAAAGCCGTAGTCCTCCCCTGCCTGCGGGCTCAGCTCCCGCTTTGCGTTCAAAGAGGAAAGCGCGGTGAGCATCGTGTTGCAGGCAGAGGTGTCCAGATGGTAAGCGGGATCTTCAGCCAGCGTCCAGCCATCGGCGGTATAGAGCAGGGTGTTCGTCTTGCCCTGATAGTGGAGCACGATCTGCGTCAGGTCATTGCCCGAAACTGCCGCCAGCGGAATGGTTCCATCTGCGGCCGCACTGGCAGCCTGTTCTTCCCGGGCATTCCGCAGCGTCAGCAGGGCAAACACGCCGCTTGCCAGCAGGATGAGGAAAAGCAGTACCCCGAGGGTACGCTGTTTTGCTTTCATGGACAGGTCCTCACTTTCTGCGCCGCAGCACGACCACCACGGCACCCACAGCCAGCAGGGCCGCAGGCAGAACGATGACAAAGAGCAGGCCCAGCGTAGAGGCGGCAATGCCTGGCACTTCCAACGGAGCTGCTTCCAGCGCCTTGCTGTCGATGAGGACAGCGTTCTCCTGCCCGGCCAGCGAAGCCGCACACCCCTGCAGGAAGGTCACATTGCCCGGAATGACCTGATAGATGCCCTCATTGTCCATATTGCCGCAGTTGACCCAGATGACCTGGGCACCCGTGTTCTCATTGCGGGCGTATGCTGCCAGCGTGAAGGGACCGGCAATGTCACCGTCCGCCTTCTCGGTGGTGGTCATCTCGTAGCCTTCCGGTTTGCTGTAAGCACTGTCCGAGCTGACCAGAAGGGCCTCCGAGACCACATGCTCTGTCTCGGTCAGGGTGATGCCCTGTGCCATCTGCAGCAGAACTCTGCGGCTGGTGTTCACACCGTCCAGCGCGGTGGATTCCTCTGTACTGGCATAATCCGGCAGCAGGTAAAGGGCCGGGTAGCCATTGAGGTAATGGTTGGTGTCGCCCTCCACCACAAGGCCCTCGGTGCGGGTCAGGCCGAACTCGGCCATCACAGCATCCAGATTGGGGGTACTATAATAGGAATCCGTCAGCAGCAGCACGCGGCCTCCGTTGCTCAGGTAGCTGCGCAGCTGGCCCAGCTCATCCACCAGACTGCCTGCGCCGGAAAAGTCCTGCGCCGGATCGTTGATGACAAGCAGGTCACAGTCCTCGGGGATGGTCTGGGAGAGCAGGTCAAGTGCCGAAACGGTCAGGTTCTGGCTTTCCAGCACTTCGGTCAGGGTGGAAGTCAGCGCCTGCTCGCCGTGGTTGGTGGTGTAGTACACATGGCGGCTCTCTCCACTGGTCAGCTGGTAGATGGCAGAGGTGATCTTGCTTTCACCGTCAAAGGTCACGTTGGCCGCGCCGGTGGTGGCATAATCGCTGTAATCGTAGTCGTAAAGCTCTGCGGCATCCAGCACCTTGCTCTGTTCCCCGCAGACCAGGATCAGCCCGCCGGAGGTCAGATCCTGTGCGCCGTACTGGGCCGCAAAGGTCGGGTAGACTGCCGGATCTTTCAGCTCCCAGGTGATATGGCTGCTCTGGGCGGCGTACTTGTCCAGCAGCTTGGAGATGATCTGGTCCTCATTGCCGGTCTGGGCCAGATAGTAAATGGTCACATCCTGCGTCAGGTCGTCGGCCACCTGTCTGGAGCTCTCGCTCAGGGTGTAGAGCCCAGCCTCGGAGAGATCGAACTCGGTATATCTGGAAGGAATGGCCCGGACAATGAGATTGACCAGCACGGCCAGCACGATCACAGCCGCGGCAATGGCTGCCGACCACACCCCGTTGCGGAACACCCGCCCGTCACCCGAGGAGCTCTGCTTTGCAAAAAGCTTCATCTGTGTTCCCTCCTCTCAGTTCCAGCGGCGCTTCTCAATGTCCTGCGCCGTAAAGAACAGGAACACCGCCGTCACGGTCAGATAATAGACCACGGCAGGGATGGAGAAGCTGTTGTTGACAAAATCCTCAAAGGGTGTAAACAGGCACAGGGCACTCAGCACAGCGCTGAAAGCCTCGGTAAGCCATGCACTGCGGAGCAGAAACAGCCCTGTCAGGCCCAGGCAGAGCGCCGCAAAGGTCAGGCACCCCAGCACAAAGCTGCGGGTGCGCAGACCGGCCGCCAGAGAAGCCGCGCCTGCGATCCCGGTGAACACTGCCAGCGCCACGGCGCTGCCCGCATTGAACATACTGCGCAGGCTGGGCATCAGGTAGGCCAGCAGCAAGGCTGAAAAGCCCGCCACGGCGGCAATGATCTGGTTCTCGGTCAGGCCGGAGAGAAACTCACACAATGCAATGGCCGCACAGCCCAGCAAAAAGTAGCAGAGCAGCCCCGCAAGGTTTGCGATCAACGCCGACACCGTGCCGCCCAGTGCCCAGAGGATGAAGATCATCACCGCATCCACAGCGCAGGGCAGAGCGAACACGGCCGCCATGGCAAAGAACTTGCCCAGCACGATGCCCCACACTGAGACCGGGCTGGTGAGCAGCAGCTGGTCGGTGCGGCTGTGGCGCTCCTCGGCCAGTGAGCGCATCGCCAGCACCGGGATATAGAGCAGCAGCATGAAAATGGTCTGGTAGAGGGTGTAGTAACTGAAATCCGTCAGGCCGTAGATCAGGCACCGGGCCAGAAAATACAGGCCGGAACTCGCCACCAGAAACGCCGTGAGGACGTACCCCAGCATCCCGTGAAAGAAGCTGCGGAATTCCCGCTTAAAAATAGCTGTCATTCTGCTTCCTCCTCTCCGGTTGCTTCTTCCGGTTCACCGTCGGTCAGTTCCAGAAACACCTCTTCCAAGCTCTTGCCATCGGCGGTCAGCTCCTCCAGACTGCCTGCTGCCGCCAGATGCCCTTTGGAAAGGATCAGGATCTGTTGGCAGACTGCCTGTACCTCACTGAGGATATGACTGGACAGGATGACCGTATGTGCCCGACCCAGCTCCCGGATGAGCTTGCGGATCTCGATGACCTGTGCCGGGTCCAGGCCGACCGTCGGCTCGTCCAGAATGATGAGCCTGGGACTGCCCAGCAATGCCTGTGCAATGCCCACCCGCTGCTTGTAGCCCTTGGAAAGGCTGCGGATGAGCCGGGGCAGAACGGCTTCCAGCCCGGTACGGCGGGCAGCCCGGCAAACCTGCTCCTTCCGTTCCGCCTTTTTCACACCCTTCAGCTCGGCGGCAAAGGTCAGGTACTCCTGCACCGTCATTTCCGGGTAAAGGGGCGGCTGTTCGGGCAGATAGCCCACACAAGCCTTGGCGGCATCGGCCTCCTCGGGCAGAGGGTGCCCTGCCACCGTCACCTGCCCACTGGTGGCAGAGAGATAGCCGGTGAGGATGTTCATAATGGTGGATTTGCCCGCGCCGTTGGGCCCCAGCAGACCACAGATCTGGCCATCTGCCACGGTAAACGAGACATCGTCCACGGCAAGATGATTGCCATACTGTTTGGTGAGATGAGAAACTTCGATCACGTTCACAACGCTCCTTTCTAAGGCAGCGCAAAGCGCTTTTTTGAAGATACTGGTTTATTTTAGTCCGGAAATGTGTTCAAAATAAGGGAACGGCGTGTAAATTACAGAAAGAGAGCTTTTGCACGGCATAACAACAAAAAACGCCGCCTCCCAAAGGAGACGGCGCTGAAAAGACCAGTAATTACTTACGGCCGAAACGCTTGTTGAAGCGCTCAACACGTCCGCCGGTGTCAACCAGCTTCTGCTTACCAGTGTAGAAGGGGTGGCACTTGGAGCAAACTTCGACGTGAATCTCGGGCTTGGTAGAACGAGTCTTAATGACGTTGCCGCAAGCGCAAGTGATGGTGCAGTCAACGTAGTTCGGATGGATACCCTGTTTCATTCTTTTTCACCTCATTTCTGGTTCTGACTTATCGGGGCCATATTATAAATGTATGTGCCCATCACAACCTTCAATATCGGCTACCCCCGCGAGCGGCCTTGGAAACGATTGCCTTAATATTATAGCACAGATCTCAGAAAAAGCAAGAGGAAATTTCAGCTTTTTTCGTGTCATTTTTATACAGACTGTATTATGGAATTTTGTACTAGGTTGATTTTCATTCAACCTTATGTAAGCAGCAAAGATACTCTCTGTTATATCCATTCACTTTTCCACGCATTCCCGTTTATTTTGAGTTTTTTCACAGAATTACGACCTACATATTATATCACACCCGGCCCAAAAAGAAAACCCCGCAGTTCCCGACTTCTTGACAAGCCAGCTGCTTCTGATTACAATACGAAAAAAGAGTTCGCAGACGTTCTCTTTGCATATTTCAGCCATCAGCTTCGGGAAAGGATTTTTTCATGGAACCAAAAACAAAACAATATCTGCTCATAACCGTTGTAGGAGTCACGCTTTTTGTGGCGCTGCTGCGGCTTTCTTCCGTTCTGACCTTTGCAGCACAGCTGGTAGACCTGGTATTGCCCATTCTGGCAGGCGGCATTCTGGCACTATTTATCAATGTGCCTATGACCGGGCTGGAAAAACGGCTGAAACGCCTGTTCTGCAAGGCCAAAAAACAGCCCTCGGATAAAGCACTCCATCTCCTGAGCTTCTTCATCACCCTGCTGGGTGTTGGTGCTGGCGCTGACATTGCTGATCCCGGAGCTGGTGCAGTCTTTTCACAGCCTCTATGTACAGATCGAAGCAAACATCCCCCGCTGGACCGCCTATCTCAGCGCACAGGATGCCGACATGGGGTGGCTGATGAGCTGGCTGGAGGGCATCGACTGGGAGCAGCTGCTTCGCAGGGTCACCGACAGCATCGATACCGTGCTGGTCAATGCGGTAGGTGCCGTATCTGCCACGGTAAATATCGTGGTGACCGCATCCTTTGCTCTGATCATCTCTGTTTATATGTCCGTTGGCTCGAAGAGTCTCTGCCACCACGCCCGCACATTGGTCTGTGCCTACCTGAAACCCAGCCACTCCGCTTGGCTGCTGAAGTTCTGCCGACTGTTCCGGCAATCCTTTGCAAACTTTCTGACAGGGCAATGCAGCGAGGCCGTGATCCTTGGCGTTCTCATGGCTCTTGCGTTTTCCGTTTTCAAGATCCCCTACGGCAGCCTGGTGGGAATGCTGACCGCCATCTGTGCCATCATCCCCTACGTCGGAGCGCTGATTTCCTGCGTGGTCAGCGTGTTCCTCGTGCTGTTGGTGGATCCCATTCTGGCCGTGCGCTGTCTCATTGTTTACCTTGCCGTACAGTTTATTGAAAACCAGTTCATCTACCCCCGGGTGGTGGGAAAATCCGTGGGACTTTCTCCGCTGTACACCCTTGTGGCTGCTATGATCGGCGGAGAGCTCTTTGGCATCATCGGTATCATCTTCTTTATCCCCCTGACGGCGGTGATCATTGAGCTTGTGAAGGAGGATGCCTGCCGACGCATACAGGCAAGAGAACCCCAGCGATCCGGGCCGTCTGAGCAATAAATTCTTCACCCCAGTGCCACATCCAGAACCATCATCGTGGTGCGCCGCATCCGATTGCGAGACCTGCCGACTGTTCCGGTGCAGGTGCGGGATTGATATGCATACAAAAATACCGCTGCTCCTGTGCATTTTCCCAAATGCAAGAGCAGCGGTATTTTATTGCGCCGCTTTTGTTTTCTTTTGCAGCGCTTCGTGCATATATCCCATCAAAATCAGGATCACCAGCAGGTAATACGGAAAAATCGCGATCGTGGTGTGGTTTGCGATTACGCCGAACAACGGCGGCATCAGGCAGTTGCCAATATAGGCACTGGCCATCTGGACCCCAATGATCGCCTGCGACCTGTCCGCACCGAAGCGGCCCGGCGTTGCATGAATGATACTGGGATAGATCGGAGCACAGCCAAGACCAACCAGCAGCAGCCCTGCCAGTGTCACTGCTTCCCCAAGCGGCAGAAGAAACGCCGCTATCCCAATCGCGATGATCCCCTGCCCCATACGAACCATCTGGGTATCATCGAATTTTAAGGTCAGGAAGCCGCACAACGCCCGTCCCACGGTGATGCCGACAAAGAAAAGACTGGCAAAGCCGGCGGCGGTCTCCGGCGCGATTCCCCTGTTCAGCACCAGATAACTGCTGGCCCACAGACTGGTGGTCTGCTCCAGAGAACAGTAGCAGAAAAACGTGACCAGAACCTCTTTTACGCCGGAGATCCGGAAAATCTGTTTCAGGGTCAGCGCTTCTGCCGGGACTGCTTCCCGCTCCTCGGCATTCGCACCCGATTTTGTTTTCCAGAGCGGGAGGCTCAGCAGAATGATGATCGTCAGCACCATCTGCATCACACTGATGACCCGATATCCCGTCTGCCACCCGGCACGGGAAGAAAGCGCTGCGCCCATGATGTAGGGCCCGACCGAGGCTCCGATTCCCCACATACAATGGAGCCAGCTCATGTGGCGGCTGGCAAAATGGAGCGCCACATAGTTGTTGAGTGCCGCATCCACGCTTCCAGCCCCAAGTCCATAAGGGATCGCCCACAGGCACATGGCCCAGAATGAGCTGCTGACAGAAAACCCGAACAGCGCTGCGGCGGTCATGGCCACGCTGATGGCTGTAACACCGCCTGCTCCAAACCGACGGGTCATTCGGTCACTTTGCAGGCTGGAGAGCACCGTTCCCACCGATATAATGCAGAAGATCACACCGGAATAGGAGACCGGAACCCCAAATCCCTGATAGATCGAAGGCCACGCCGCCCCCAGCAGAGAATCCGGCAGGCCCAGACTGATAAAAGAAACATAGATCACCGCTAACAGCAGATGGATCATCTTGCATTCCTCCTTTTGATCGATACAATTATATCACAACAGAAGAAATGCCATTAGGATAAATTCCTCAATTTTGTACAACAAAAACGGCAACATTGAAAGCACAGATTCATCATCGCACTTCCGTTCGGATCGTGAGCCCATCCGGAAGGTTGGAAATTTCTTTTTTCAGGAACAATGGATAAAAAGTTTCATCCTTTAATTGAGCAATCTCTAACCATTTAAATATATGCGTATCGGTTCCCTCTGTTCGAGTGAACGTGTTTTGCCTTTCCAGCAGGCCAGCATCTGCGGTATCCATCAAAAAATAAATACATATCTCGTGATATCGGAGACCATCTGTATCTTTTGTGAAAAAAGATTGATTCAACCATAATGGCCGGGATATCTTCAGTGAAACACCAAGCTCTTCCAGAACTTCCCGTATCATCGCTTGTTCGGCCGTTTCCTCCATCATCACTCTACCCCCGGGCAGAGAGTAGTACTCTGACGGTTTGTCATGGGACATTGCCAAAATTCTTCCGTTAGAAATTATGATTGCACTCACTCTGTAATTGAACTTTTCATCGCCCATCTTAAAAGAGATATCCACTTTCCATCACGCTCCCGCATTTATTCTTATTCGTACATCCATCTTGCCCATCTATTCACTCGCCCCTATTTTACCAGCAGAAAGAGAACAAAGCAATTTCTTCAAGCAAAAACGCCAGCGTACCATGTTTTCGTAACACGATACGCTGGTGTCTTATTGTTCTGCTGTTACCCAGCCTTCGGTGTGAGCCATCCTTTTACAGTGTCCACATCGACCTTGCTTGCTTTTGCAATCTGCTCAATCGATACACCCTGTTCATAAAGGCTCTGTGCCATCTCAACTGCCATTTCTTTTCGGCTTTCTACTCTCAGCTCTTCCATAGCCTTGCACATTTCGCTCAACATGCTTTCGGGGCGATCCAACTGCTTACAGTATCAACATCATAGCCAAGAAGGTCTGCGATTTCTTCTACGGAATTCCCCTTCCGACTGAGTTTCAAGGCAGTCTTTTTTGCCTGTTCCATTTTACCGATTTCTACGCCTTCAGCTTTTCCCTCGGCATAGCTTTCTACTCTCAGCTCTTCCATAGCCTTGCACATACTGCCCACTCCTTTCGGGTTTTCTTTCAGGTAGTGCGTTCGTTCTGCCATCAAATCAAAGTTCATCTCCTCTGCACTGGTGCAGTTGAAATCGTGCATCAGTTTTCCAATGTCAGAATCATCACGATACTCGCCATTCACATACAGAATATGAGTTCCATCTTCAAACGGCAAGCCCAGTGTCAAGTTTATGTTCTGAATGACATATACAGGTTTTCCGGCCTTATAGTAATCTTTTTCCGTAATGAAAATGACATAGGAATCCGGCAGTTCTCGGTAATCCTGATCCTTGTCCAAATTTTCCACATCCATCACGCTGGAATGATATCTTGCCCGGTGCGGGTCAGCTCCATTGTCAGAGCGCTGAATCTCGATATCATATTTCTTGCCCGTGCTGTCGGTGGCATATGCATCCAGACAAATTGACCGTGCTCCAGTCACGCGCTTCAGGTCGGCCTGCGTTTCACATTTGGTCAGTATCAGATCAGGTTTACCCACAATGATGCGGAGCACCAGTTCTGCCAATGGAATATTATCCTTGAACATCCCGCGCATAACTCCTGTTTCTATTGTTTATTTTATCATAGAGCAGTCATTTTATCAACCCTCGTTCAACCACATTAGTTGACGCTAATATAGTTCTGTACCATCATGTGCGTCACCTTCTCCGTCTGCACGATCCCCTGTTCGTTGAAAAATCTAATAAATAATCGCATCGTCTGTTCGTAGCTTCCAATCGTCTTTTTGCTCAACCCATTCAATTCACAGTGCTCTATGAACAGTTCCACATCACGTTCCAACATAAAAACAACCTCCTGGATCATCTGCTGCCACCCCAATGAATCCAGAAGGTTTTATCGCTACGGAAGGTTTCTGTTTATCGCTACGGAATCCATAATTCTATAATTCCATAGCGATAAACATTTTTCAGCCTCCCAGAATTGCCAGATGTGCGCACAAAAGATCACGTCGGCATGCACATCCATCACACTGCTCTCTGCCGCTTATCCAGCCGCATTTTGTCAGCGATCATCGCGATGAACTCCGAATTGGTGGGTTTTCCGCGCAGGTTGTGGATGGTATAGCCGAAGTAGCTGTTGAGGGTATCCACATCGCCCCGGTCCCACGCCACCTCAATGGCATGGCGGATGGCGCGCTCCACGCGGCTGGCGGTGGTGCCGTTTTTCTTGGCAATTTCCGGGTAGAGGCGCTTGGTCACAGCGTTGATGTACTCCGGCTCGTTCATGGTGAGCAGGATGGCATCCCGCAGGAACTGGTAACCTTTGATGTGGGCGGGAACACCGATCTGGTGCAGGATCTCAGTGACTGTCAGCTCATCACTGTCCACGCTGGTGTGCAGGATGCGCTTTTCCTGCCCGGCAGCTACCTTCAGCACGCGGTTTGCCAGAACCGTCTCGTCAAAGGGCTTGACGAAATAGTAAGCAAAGCCCTCGTCCAGCAGCTCCTGCACCATTTCCTCGCTCTGGAACGCCCCCGTCACAAAGAAAGAGGTGTGACGCTCACCGGCTGCATTGTACTTCTGTTTCACGGCCAGAGCATCCAGCCCGGGCATAAAGGCATCCAGCAACACCACCTGGGGCCGCACTGCAAGCATTTTCTGCAGGACCTTCAGGCCGTCTTTTTCCACCACGGTCACCTCTACGCCCTTCTGCTCCAAAGCTTCACGACAGGCTGCCGTGATCTCTGCGCCAGTATCCGACATCAAAAATTTGATCTTGTCCATCGTTCATTCCTCCAATGTGTGCGGTTTTCCTTACGTTTCTGATTTTACCATAAATTCCCATGGATTTCAACTGTTATTTTTGCCATATTATGGAATCTTCAGTCGAATCAGCCTGTTTTGTTTTACCAAATCTGCTCATTTTTCCGCCGTTGCAACCTGTTCAGCCTGCTCCAGCATGGTCTGCGCGAAAATTCCATAGCCCCGTGTCGGATCGTTGACGAGGACATGGGTCACTGCGCCGACCAGCCGCCCATTCTGCAAAATGGGACTGCCGCTCATCCCCTGCACAATGCCGCCGGTCCGGGTAAGCAGAGCTTTGTCCACCACCCGGACGACCATATTGCGGCGCGGGTCGGCATCGCTGATCTTCTCGATGCGGACATGGTAGGTACGGGGTGTTTCCCCGGCGACGGTAGCCAGGATCTGTGCATCCCCCGTCTCGACCTCCTGCGCAAACGCCACCGGCATGGTTTGCCCGGAAAAGCCTGTCCGTGTTGTGCCATAAACACCGTTTTCTCCATTGATCCGGATGCTGCCAATGGCGTGGGCGCTCAGGAATTTCCCCTTCAGCTCCCCTGGGCTGCCCACAGTGCCCATGCTGCACCCGGTGATCTCACATGGCACGATCTCCCCGCTGCGCAGAGCGATGCTTTCGCCGGTGTCGCCGTCGCTGATGGGATGCCCCAGCCCCGCAAAGACACCCTTTTCCGGGTCCACAAAGGTCAGAGTGCCCACACCGGCGGAGGAATCCCGCACCCACATGCCTGCCCGCCACTGGGCGGCAGCGGCATCCCAGACAGGGGTCAGGGTGGTGCTGCGCTGTTCCCCGCTGCGGACATAGATGACCTCTGCGGCGCTTCCCCGGGCGACTTCCAGCGCTTCCTTCACAGCATCATTGTTTTCCGTGCTGATCTGTCCAATGCGGATCACGCGGTCTCCCAGACGCAGTCCCGCTGCCTTTGCCGGGTTCACTGTGCTCCCGCCGGGGCTGTCAATATCGGAAAAGCCAACGATCAGTGCCCCCTCGGAGAACATTTTGACCCCGAACGGCGTACCGCAGACCGTGACCTGCGTGCGCTCCGTGACCACCGTGCGGATATTCTTGATGGGAAGCCATCCGCCCAGTGACAGAGTGGTCTGGTAACTGCCCACGACCTGGGTACTGGCCGCATTCTGGCTGCCGTGAAGCCCCATAGGTTCCACCCAGCCAAAGCGGGGCAAAAGCAAGGCCTGCCCGGGTTCCAGATAAACACGATCCGGCAGGCGGCTGTACAGCCAACCCAGCAGCAGAAACGGCAGCAGGAGCAGATATACTGCTGTCAGTCTCAGCAATCGGTATGCTCTGTTGCGTCGTTTCACGGTCCTGCCTCCCCGGTGATAATTTGTTCTAGTATGCACCGGGACACGATCGAATATGAAACGAGGAAATTTCTATCAAAATCGCTTGACTTTCCCGGGGTAATGTGGTAGTATATTCAAGCAGTCCGCAACAACGGTTTCAAGCCTCAGAAATCCGGGATTGCAACAATTTTATAGTTGTGCGAGGGTGGCGGAACTGGCAGACGCGCACGTTTGAGGTGCGTGTGGTTTATCCTTGGGGGTTCGAGTCCCCTCCCTCGCACCAAAAGGCAAGTCGGTTTTTGACTTGCCTTTTTTCTATGAGCAGAAGTGGTGGAATGGCAGACACGCTGGTTTTAGGCACCAGTTCCTAGTGAGTGAGGGTTCAAGTCCCTTCTTCTGCACCAGCTAAAAGACCCGCAGCAGCCCTGAAAGGTTCAGGTGCGGCCTGCGGGTCTTTTGCTTTTTATGTGCGCTGAAAAGCGGCAGAGAAAAATGGCACGAAACGCCCTTTAAATGACACGAAACGCCCCGGGAATGTGTTGACCGGCTTTTTTCAGAATGGTATAATTTTAAGGGAAAGGTGTCATTTTATGCGGAAACTGACACACGGTATTTGTGCATATTTTAAAGCTTTGTGCGCTTGGCTTTGATGTAAGGATCAGGGAAAGCGTATACGGGAAGAAACTTGGCTGAGGGGCAGTCAGGGGGAAACAGCCTTATGATGAAGAAACAAAAAAATATACTGCTCATAGCAGGGATGCTGCTGGTGCTGCTGGTCGGCATCCTTGCTTACAGTGCCTATACCCAGAAGCAGGTCTATCAGGAAAGCACGGCAAACCTGCTTTCCACCTATGGGCAGTCTGCCAAGACCTTTACCATGTTTGCGCAGCGCAACTGGAACATCCTGACCGACTGGGACAGCTACCTGGGCACCCTTGCGGAGCGGGGAGAGCAGGAGGGACAGTGGCAGGAGTATATCGCCCAAAAGGCTACATGGCAGTACACGGATTTTTACCTGTTCAACGAGCAGTGCGAGTTTTGGACCACCGCCGGGCGGCAGGGCACGGCAGAGCATATGAGGGCGGCTTTTGAGGAGCTGTATACTGCAAACGAGCCGGTGATCACCAGCTACACCTCCAGTCAGGGCGTCCGTAAGATCATGTTTGCCATGCCTATGGAACAGCCCTTGCAGCTGGGTGACACCACCTATACGGCGCTGGCGGTCAGCTACGACAACGCCGTGCTGGAAAAGCTGCTGGGCAGCATGGTCTATGAGGGACAGAGCGATTGCTATATCGTGCGTTCAAACGGTGATGTGGTACTTTCCACCGAGACAAAGACCGAGATCACCGAGCAGATGACCAACCTGTTTGATTACTTGCAGCAGAACGCCAGCGTGGATCAGCCCTACTATGACACCATGGTGCAGACCCTGCCGCAGGGCGGCGAGGGCTGTGTGCTGTTCACCATGAACGGGCAGAAATATTACCTGATCTATCAGCCGCTGAGCATTCTGGATTGGAGCATCATCGGCATCGTGCCCACCGGGGTGGTGGATGCCGGGATGCGCCGGGTGCAAAACGCTACCATTTTAGTCATTGCGCTGCTGGGGCTTCTGATCATGGCAGGCGTGGTAAAGATCCAGCGTGACGCGGAGCGCAACCGCCGCAGGGAGCTGGAGCGCCGCCGGGAAAAGAGCGATATGATGTTTGCGGGCATGGCGCGCGTTGTGGAGCGTTTTGCAGTGTGCGATCTGGACCGCGACCGTTACCAGTACTACGAGCGGCACGGAGAAGCATTGTACCCGCCGGAGGGCTCTTACCAGCAGCTGCTGGAGCAGATATCGCGCAAGTATGTGGTGCTGACCGACAGCGAAAACGCCAAGATCCCCCAGATGCTGGCCCCGGAGAACCTGCGCAGGCTGATCAAAACGGACAACGACTCCCTCAAGCTCGAATACGCCGCCCGCGATAAAAGCGCATTTTTCATGATGACGGTGGTTCCCATGGCGTGGAAGGGCGACCGCCTGACCCGCGTGATGATGATCGTGCAGGATATGGGAGAACAGCACCTGCTGCAAAGCCTTGCCAACACCGATGGCCTGACCGGCCTGCTGAACAAGCGCTATTTTGACCGGGTGCTGACAGTGCTGGAACAGCACTGCCAGCCCTTTGCGCTGTTCTATATGGACTTGGACCGCTTCAAGCCGGTCAACGATACCTACGGTCATGATGTGGGCGATGAGCTGCTGAAGGGCGTTGCCCAGCGGCTGCAGGGATGCATCCGCAGCCGGGACTACGCTTTCCGTCTGGGCGGCGACGAGTTCGCCCTGCTGCTGCTCGGCCCGATGACGCAGGAGACCTGCGCCCGCAAGATGGACATGATCTGTGAGATGATCGCCGTGCCCTACGAGATCGACGGTAACGCCGTAAGCGTAGGTGCCAGCTGCGGCTATGCCTTGTACCCCGCCGAAAGCATTGATGTACAGCAGGTGTGCTACATCGCCGATCAGCGGATGTACGAGAATAAGCAGAAAAACCACGCCAGACAGGACGGCGCGGAAGGCATTTAAAATCGTCTTACACAAAGCAAGGCCGCAGCACGGTATTTGTGCTGCGGCCTTGCCCGTTATATTATGCTGTTACAGATGCAGCATATCCCGCTGTGCGGCAGCGCGGTAGCGCAGCGCAGCGGCGATAAAGCCCTTGAACAGGGGATGTGCGCGGTTGGGACGGCTCTTGAACTCCGGGTGGAACTGTGCACCCAGATGGAAGTCGCGGCCGGGCAGCTCCACAGTCTCCACCAGATGACCGTCCGGGCTTGTGCCGGAAATGACCAGCCCGGCGTCCTGCATCTCCTGCCGGAAGTCGTTGTTGAATTCATAGCGGTGGCGGTGGCGCTCCCAGATCTCGCTCTCGCCGTAGCACTCGGCCATTTTGGTGCCGGGCGCCACTGTGCAGGGATACTTGCCCAGACGCATGGTGCCGCCCTTGGGGATGTTGCCCTGCTGATCCGGCATCAGGGAGATGACGTTGTGGGCACCGTCCGGGGTGAACTCGCTGGAATTAGCGTCCTTGTAGCCCAGCACATTGCGGGCAAATTCAATGACCATGATCTGCATACCAAGGCAGATGCCAAAGCAGGGCACATGGTTCTCGCGGGCGTATTGGGCGGCTTGGATCATGCCCTCGATGCCGCGGTCGCCAAAGCCGCCGGGCACGATGATGCCGTCCACGTCTGCAAAAGCTTCCTTGCAGGCAGCCTGATCGGTCAGATCCTCGCTTTCCACCCAGCGGATCTCCACCTGACTGTCGTTCTCAAACCCGGCGTGGTACAAGCTTTCCATCACCGAGAGGTATGCATCGTGCAGCTTGACGTACTTGCCCACCAGCGCAATGGTGCAGGTCTTGCTGCGGGTGGCAATGCGGGAGACTACCTGCTTCCACTCGGTCAGGTCGGCGGGGGGAACATCCAGATGCAGCTGCTGCACCACCACATCGTCCAGACCGTTGGTGTGCAGCATCAGCGGGCACTGGTAGAGGCTGGGCATGGTCAGGTTCTCGATGACGCACTCCGGCTTGACGTTGCAGAAGGTGCTGATCTTGCGGCGGATATCGCCGCCCACGCTGCCGTCGGCACGCAGGATGATGATATCGGGGTTCACGCCCATGCCCTGCAGCTCCTTGACGGAATGCTGGGCCGGCTTGGACTTGTACTCGTCGGAGCCGGAGATATAGGGCACCAGCACAACATGGATGTAGCAGCAGTTGTCGCGGCCCTGCTCCAGGCCCACCTGACGGATGGCCTCCAGGAAGGGCTGGCTCTCAATATCGCCGGTGGTGCCGCCGATCTCGGTAATGACCACATCGGCATCGGTAGAGGATGCCATGTTGTAGATGTAATTCTTGATCTCGTTGGTGATGTGGGGGATGATCTGGACGGTCTGACCCAGATAAGCGCCCTGGCGCTCCTTGTTCAGCACGTTCCAGTACACCTTGCCGGTGGTCAGGTTGGAGTACTTGTTCAGATTTTCGTCGATGAATCGCTCATAGTGACCCAGATCAAGGTCGGTCTCAGTGCCGTCATCGGTCACGAACACCTCACCGTGCTGCAGGGGGCTCATGGTACCCGGGTCCACGTTCACATAGGGGTCCAGCTTCTGGCTGGCGACCTTCAGTCCGCGGCACTTGAGCAGGCGGCCCAGAGAAGCCGCCGTGATGCCCTTGCCCAGACCGGAGACAACACCGCCGGTCACAAAGATGAATTTTGCCATTTGTTCAGTCCTCCTCTAATTTATCTTTCAGAGATCATTCTTTCCCAGTACGGATGCGACCGCATCCGGAACAAAACATACAACACCAGATTATAATCCTAATCCTCGTAAGAATCAAGGATTTCCTGTGCAATTTCTGCACGGCTGCGCCGGGTGTCCATGGCGCGCTTTTCAATGTAGCGGTGGGCGGCATCCTCGCTCATCTGCTCCCGCTCCACCAGACAGCATTTTGCATGGCTGACCAGCCGTACCTGTGCGATCTTTTCCTGCATCCGGGCGTTTTCCTGCCGGAGCAGCTGCAGGCGGTGGTTGCTGGCCGCGGCCAGATGGATGGCCTGCAGGAACAGCGTGTTGGAGAACGGCTTGCTCAGCAGCAGCACCCCCTGCTCACTCATGGGGGCCAGCAGCTGCTCGGCGGCGGCGGCCTTGGCCAGCAGCACCACGCCTGCGTCTGTTTTTTCTACGGCAGAGGAACACAGCTCGTGGCCGAACTCGTCCGGCAAAGGCGCGTTGACCACGATCAGCTCAAAATCGGATTCCAGCATCCTGCGCCGGGCCTCGGCACCACTGGGGATGATCGTAGGCCGGGTGTATCCCAGCTCTGCCAGCCGCGCGGAGATGTACTCGTTGGAGCTTGCTCCGGCGCTCACGATCAGAGCACGTCCCATTTGAATCGCTCCTTTCTCTTACATCCAGGCAAGGGGCCGGATCATTGCCCCTTCGTACTTTCCCTCAAAAGCGGTTCAGATGGCGTTGAAGTAGTGCACCCGCTCGTACTCTGCCGGGTCGGCGGCAGCTTTCAGGGCGGCACAGCGCTTCAGTTCTTCCTCATAGTACCGATGCGAAAGCTCTTCCGGCAGCACGCGGTGCAGAAATTCGCTCTTCTGCGCGGCCTGCACGGCCTCCTCCAGCGTGGAAGGCAGTCTTTCCAGCCCAAGACCTGCGGCCTCGGCGGGATCGAACAGATTCTTGTTGATGGGGGCCTGCAGCACCATCCGGTGCTCGATGCCGTCCAGACCGGCAGCCAGCACCAGACCTACGGCCAGATAGGGGTTGCAGGCAGGGTCAGGGCTGCGCAGCTCCATGCGGCAGTTGTTGCCTTTGACCTGCGGGATGCGCACCAGCTGACTGCGGTTCTGGCGGCTCCAGCTCACATAGCGGGGGGCCTCGTCACAGCCAAAGCGCTGGTAGCTGTTGGGCAGGGGATTGGTGAACACGGTCAGCTCCCGGCTGTGGGCCAGAACACCCGCCATAAAGCTGCCTGCAATGCTGTCCGGGGCAATGTCGCCCTCAAACAGATTGCGGCCGTCCATGCAGAGCGAAAGGTTGATGTGCAGGCCGCTGCCTGCCTGATCCGGCAGGGGCTTGGGCAGGAAGCTGGCGTGGATGCCGTTGCGCATGGCAACAGCCCGCACGATCTGCTTGAACATCATCACATTGTCGGCTGTTTTCAGGGGGCCGGCGTAGTGGCAGTCGATCTCATTCTGACCGTGGCCGCTCTCGTGATGGCTGTGCTGGGGGCTCATGCCCATCTGCTCCATAGTCAGGCAGATGTCCCGGCGCAGGTTCTCACCTGCATCCAGCGGGGCTACATCAAAGTAGCCGCCAAAGTCGATGGGGATGCGGGTGGGGCGGCCCCGGTCGTCATTCTCAAACAGGTAGAACTCGCACTCGGCCCCCACGTTGCAGGTCAGCCCCAGCTTGCGGAAGCTGCGGCTCATCTGGCGCAGGAAGCCGCGGCAGTTGCCGCCAAAGGCAGCGCCGTCCGGTTTTTCCACATCACAGAAGAACTGCATCACCCGGCCCTCGGTGGGCCGCCAGGGCAGGATGGTCACGGTGGAAAGATCGGGCCGGAGCACAAGATCACTCTCCTCCACCTTCATAAAACCGGCAATGGAGCTGCCGTCAAAGCAGACACCATCCTCCATGGCCTTGGGCAGGTCGCTGGCAAGCACGGCGATGTTTTTCTGGGTGCCAAAGATATCGCAGAAGGCAAAGCGGACGAATTTGACGTTGTTGTCCTCCACAAAATCAAGGATGTCCTGTTGGGTATTATAGCTCATAGTGGTTCCCTCCGAGCCGCAGGGCGCGGCGAATGGCACATCAGTGCAAAACTGGAAAAATCAGCTTGTGTTCTTAAAAAACGCCTAAAGGCCTGCTTCGTATGCGCAAAGCAGGTCTTTAGGCTGGTGTAAGAAATAGGAAAAGGGGAATGGCTTAAAAATCCAACAACCCAGCGATGCTGATCAAGCTATGTCAGAAAGATCAGACATAGTAGAGCATCTTGCTGTAGCTGGGCAGAGGCCAGTAGTCCTCACCGCAGATGGTCTCGGCATCGTCAGCAGCGGCGCGAAGAGCATCCATCTTGGGCAGAACGTCATCGTGGAAGGAGACAGCCTTGGCACTCTCATCGGTCATGGCCTCAGCGGTATCCACGGCAGCCTGCAGGGCATCGATGGCATCGCTCATGGCATCGGCATCGGTGGACAGGCGGG
>OHDH01000470.1_pt1 | contig 19616 bp, 19 predicted proteins | sample 1566921 | NCBI WGS metagenome assembly OHDH01 (sample SAMEA3879585, study PRJEB24766) | human gut metagenome | biome: human-associated habitat; feature: feces | place: USA | collected 1985/1987
GGTAGGGAGGGGGGAGTCGGAACACCCCTCCCTGCCTCTGGCCCAGCGGAGCGTCCCTGCACGCTGAAGGCAAGCAGTAACTTTCCCCGCAGAGCGTGGCGCGCATTCCAAATCTTTTTGCCTGCCCAACCCGCACCCTGTTTGCAAATTAAATTTGCATCTTTTTTGCGTTTTACGGCGATTTTCAGCAATTTTGCGGCAATGTAAAAAACTTTGCGGATTTTGCTTGACAGGGATCCGTCCGCGTGCTATCATGAACACATGAACAGATGCTCATATATCGAAACGAAGGGAGAGGACAGCATGACCGGGCTAGAACAAGCCGCACCAGAAAAGGAAAAGCAGCCGGTGGAGATGCCGGATGACGAGGTGCTGTACGAACTGGCAGATCTGTTCCGCGTGTTCGGCGATTCCACCCGCATCAAAATTTTGTATGCCTTACATGACAGCGAACTTTGCGTGCAGGATATCGCGGACGCCGTGCAGCTGAGCCAGTCTGCCGTCAGCCACCAGCTGCGGGTGCTCAAGGACTCCAAGCTTGTGCGCTTCCGACGGGAAGGCAAAACTGTTTTCTACGCACTGGACGACGACCATGTGCGCAGCATCCTCTCCATGGGGATGGACCATATCGAAGAATGACCGGGCACACGCCCGCACAAAAAGAAAGGCTGGTACTTATTATGAAAAAGACCTACAAGATCGAAGTGGACTGCGCCAACTGCGCCCAGAAGATGGAGGATGCCGCCAATACCGTTTCCGGTGTGGAAAAGGCTACCGTCAGCTTTATGACCCAGAAGATGAAGGTGGAGTTCGCCGAGGGTGCCGACCCCCACGCCACCATGGAGAATGTGCTGTCTGCCTGCAAGAAGGTAGAGGACGACTGCGAGATCTTTGATATCTGATGTGCGGCAAAGCTCTCCCGGTCGGTGTTGACCGGGGGAGTTTTTCTGTGGAAAAATCCGCCACTTTTCAACAATTTCCACCGGGTTTTCAACGGACTTTGCGGAAAAAGAGAAAAAGAAGCGTGGAAAAGCGCTTTTTTAGCGGAAAACTGTGTGGAAAACGCGGGTAAAACTGTGGAATACCCATTTTTTTGCCGAAAAACCTGTGGAAAACCACCTGTTTTTCACCCGATGCACCCCAAAACGAGGAGCGTTGCTTATGAACAAGAAACAAAAAAAGACCCTTGAGCGGATCCTGATTGCCGTGGCGTTGGTGATCGTGCTCAAGCTTTTGCCCGCCTTGCCCATGCCGGTTGAGCTGGCGCTCTACTGCATCCCCTACCTTGTGGTGGGCTGGGATGTGCTGCGCAAGGCGCTGAAGGGCATCAAGAACCGCCAGCCCTTTGACGAGTGCTTCCTGATGGCGGTCGCCACCGTGGGCGCGTTTGCACTGGGCGACTATGTGGAGGGCTGCGCCGTTATCATCTTCTACCAGATCGGTGAGCTGTTCCAGAGCGTGGCCGTAGGCAAAAGCCGCCAGAGCATTGCCAGCCTGATGGACATTCGCCCGGACTACGCCAATATTGAGGACGAGGACGGCAAGCTGGAACAGGTAGACCCGGATGAGGTCGAGGTGGGCACCGTCATCGTGGTGCAGCCCGGCGAGCGGGTGCCCATTGACGGCGTCATCGTGGAGGGCGCTTCTGCCCTGAACACCGCCGCCCTGACCGGCGAAAGCCTGCCCCGGGACGTGAACGCCGGGGACGAGGTCATCAGCGGCTGCGTGAACATGACCGGCCTGCTGAAAGTGCGCACCACCAAGGAATTTGGCGAGTCTACCGTCTCTAAAATTCTCGACCTTGTGGAAAATTCCAGCATGAAAAAGGCCCGGGCGGAAAACTTTATCACCCGCTTTGCCCGGGTGTACACCCCCGCCGTCTGCTACGGCGCACTGGCGCTGGCTTTCCTGCCGCCGGTGGTGCTGCTGCTTATGGGACAGCCCGCCCGCTTTGGCGACTGGGTCTACCGCGCTTTGACCTTCCTTGTCATCAGCTGCCCCTGTGCGCTGGTCATCTCCATCCCGCTGAGCTTCTTCGGCGGCATCGGCGGCGCTTCCTCCTGCGGCATCCTCATCAAGGGCTCTACCTATCTGGAAGAGCTGGCAAGCACCGGCGTTGTGGTGTTCGATAAGACCGGCACCCTGACGCAGGGTACCTTTAAGGTCACCGGCATCCACCCCGCCGAGGGCGTGACCGATGCTGCACTGGTGGAAGCCGCCGCGCTGGCGGAAAGCTGGTCCAAGCACCCCATCTCCCTGAGCATCAAGGCTGCCTATGGCAAGCCCATCGACGCCGCCCGGGTCACAGACGTGCAGGAACTGGGCGGTCATGGCGTGACCGCGAAGGTAGATGGCAGGACCGTTGCCGCCGGTAACGCCCGCCTGATGGAAAAGCTGGGCATCACCGTGCCCGCCGTGGAGGGCGTGGGCACCATCGTGCACGTTGCCGTAGAGGGCAGCTATGCGGGCTATCTGCTGATTGCGGACGTGGTAAAGCCCCACAGCGCCGAAGCCATCCGCGCTCTGAAAACTTCCGGTGTGCGCAAGACGGTCATGCTGACCGGCGATGCACAGCCGGTGGCACAGGCGGTAGCGCAGCAGCTGGGTCTGGACGAGTACCACGCCGGTCTTTTGCCCGGCGACAAGGTGGACCAGATTGAAAAGCTGCTTGCCGCAAAGCAGCCCAAAGAAAACCTTGCCTTTGTGGGTGACGGCATCAACGATGCACCGGTGCTGTCCCGCGCAGACGTGGGCATCGCCATGGGTGCGCTGGGTTCGGACGCCGCCATCGAAGCCGCAGACGTGGTGCTGATGGATGACGACCCCGCCAAAATCGCGCTTGCCATGCGCATTGCCCGCCGTACCCTGCGCATCGTGCACCAGAACATCGTGTTTGCGCTGGGCATCAAGGCGCTGTGCCTGCTGCTGGGTGCACTGGGCATTGCCGGAATGTGGGCAGCCATCTTTGCGGACGTGGGCGTGATGGTCATTGCCGTGCTCAACGCCACCCGCGCCCTATATACCAAAGACCTTGCCGGAAAGTAATGGTCTAAGCTGCACATCCTTAGCAAAAAGAATATTTTTTGAGGTTCAGGAAGGTCTGCGGACTTTTCTGGACCTCTTTTTTTAACAGAAGCAGCCGTGCAGCAGGGGGGATCTTTCTGCTGTCCGTTTCAAAAAGCGACGAATCAGCCAAAGCTAACCGCAATGTGTTTCAAGAAGTAACATATTGCGACAAGAAAATTGAACAAATTCTGAATATGTTTCAAAAAAGAACGCAACAAACCAAAAAATGATTGTGACGCACAGCGGAAAACTATATACTTTTAATCAAGAAAGCCGCAGCAGAATTGTGCAAAGGGTCGGGCTCTTGCGCAACAGGTACTGCGGACACAAAAAAGGAGGAAACGTTCTATGACACTTCCCATGATCATTGCTCTGGCAGTGACTGTCCTCATGATCATCCTGATCATGGTGGATAAACTGCCCTTCGGCGCACCCCCGCTGCTGGCGCTGCTGCTGCTGGTGGTGTTCGGCGTCACCGACATCAAGACCGCCTTCGGCGGCTTCGCAAACCCCACCATCGTCATGCTGGCATCCTTCATGGCCATCATCGCGGCTCTGCAGAAGACCAGCTTCATCGTCAAGTTCAAGCAGACTATCTTCAACATGGCCAGCAAGGGCGGCTTTAAGGCATACGTCCTGCTGATCCTCATTGTTATGCTGGGCTGCAGCCTGTTCGGCACCGGTTCCACCGCCTACTATGTGCTGGTCATCGGCCTGCTGTCCACTCTGCCCTACTCCAAGCAGCTGCCCCCGTCCAAGGTGCTGATGCCTGCGGGCTTTGCAGCAAACCATCCGCTGCTGCCCTTCAACACCGCTCTGCAGTACGGCATCGTCATCGCCGTTCTGGAAAGCGCAGGCGTTGCGGCAAATGTCAATCTGGTCAAGTTCTCTCTGGTCAACCTGTGCCTGTCCATCGGCTTCCTGGTGTGGTGCATCCTGGCTTACAAGATCATGCCTGACCACCCCATTGCCGAGGCCAAGGAAGAGGCTCTCCACGCCGGTGAGCAGAAGGTTGCTCTGACCAAGAATCAGGAGCTCATCACCTACTTCAGCTTTGTGCTCGCCGTTGTGGGCATGATCCTGCAGAGCAAGATCGGTGACGCAGGCTACGCCATCACCGGTCTGGCCGTGGGCGTCATCCTGATCTCCGGCGTTATGGACTTCAACGAGATCCGCAACTCCATCAGCGCACCCATCATCCTGATGTCCGCAGGCGTCATCGGCATCGCCGATGCTCTGGGCAACACCGGCCTGACCAGTCTGGTGGGCGAGACCGTTGCCAAGATGCTGGGCACCAACGTCAACCCCTTCGTGCTGATCTTCGCTTTCTGCATCCTGACCAGCCTGCTGGCAACCCTGACCGGTTCCACCATCGGCACCGTGTACGTCTTTGCTCCCATGGCCATTGCCACCTGCGTCAATCTGGGTCTGGACCCCACCGCAGCCGCTGCCGCTATCGTGGTCTCCGGCTGGTGCGGACACTTCCTGCCCATTGACGGTATGCCCGCCATGATCATGGGCGCCGGTGACTACAAGATCACCGAGTTCTGGAAGTTCACCATTCCGCAGTATTTCATCCGTCTGCTGGCGCTGACGGTGGGTGCTGTGCTGATCTTCCCCATGAAGTAACAGGAGAAACACCAAATGAAAAACACGTTTGAGCTGGAGCACGTCGGCATCAACACCGACAACGCAGGCGAGGCCGAGCAGCTGGCGCTGCTGCTGTGCAAGCTGTTCAACTTAGAGCCCCGCCACGGACAGAAGTCCGAGTTTGCCGGCAACTATTTCGAGTGCATGAAGAGCCCTTTTCTGGGCAAGAACGGCCACATCGCAATGCGCACCCCCGACCTGAAAGCTGCGATGGAGGAGCTGGAGGAAAATGGCTTTAGCTTCCGCATGGAGACTGCTGCCTATTTTGAGGACGGCCGTATCAAGAACGTATATCTTGACGGCGAGTACGGCGGCTTTGCCATCCACATCATGCAGAAATAACGCCAACTGACCGATCTTGTGCAGAACCGGGGATGGAGCGATCCGTTCCCGGTTCTGCAGGTTCATGCCCCGCGAAAATTCAGAGGAGAAAAATTATGCTGGTTCCTGTATTGTTATTTATTGTCGGTCTGCTGTTTCTGATCAAGGGCGGCGACTGGTTCGTGGACGGTGCTTCGGCACTGGCACGGCGGTTCCACCTGCCGGAGCTGCTCATCGGTGCAACGGTGGTGTCCATCGGCACCACCCTGCCGGAGGTCATGGTATCCACCATGTCCGCTGTCTCCGGCCATGGTGAGATCGCCTACGGCAACGCCATCGGCTCTATCATCTGCAATACCGCGCTGATCGCCGCCATCACCATCGCCGTCCGTCCGGGCAAGGTAGACCCCAAGACTCTGCGGGTGCCGGTAGCCTTCTTCTTTGCCGCAGCCGCCATCTACTGTGTGGCTGCCTACGCCATGGGCGAGTTCACCCGCCCGCTGGGCTTTGTGATGCTGGCCATGTTCGTGGCTTACATGGTGGCAAACGTATTGCAGATGAAAAAAGCCCCTGCCGCCGCCGAAGCGGAGGCCGAGGCCGAAAATGCCGGGGAAGAGATGTCCCTTACCAAAACACTGGTGCTGCTGGTGCTGGGCGCTGTGCTGATCGCACTGGGCGCAAACCTGCTGGTGGATAACGGCACTCTCATCGCGCAGGCACTGGGCGTGCCGGAGTCGGTCATTGCGCTGACCTTTGTGGCGCTTGGCACCTCCCTGCCGGAGCTGGTCACTGCCATCACCTCGCTGGTCAAGGGCTGCAGCGATCTGTCCCTTGGCAACATCGTGGGCGCAAACGTGTTCAATCTGGTGCTGGTCAGCGGCGTGTCCGTCACGCTGGCACCCTTCACCGTGCCGCAGAGCTCCACCTTGTTCGGCATCAATTCCAGCCTTGTGCTGGAGATCCCGGTCATGCTGGCTGTCATGGCGATTATGACCCTTCCCGCACTGAAGCGCGGCAAGCTGTCCCGTGCGCAGGGCATTATCCTGCTGTGCATCTACGCCGCCTTCTGCGCCATCCAGTTTACCATGTGACATTCCCGGAGATACTTCCTGAAAAAAGGCTGCTGCACGAAAGTGCAGCAGCCTTTTTGTGGTTCTCTGGTTTTCAGCCCTTGCAGCCCTGTTCCTCCCAGTCGCCGAAATCGTTAGCATCGGCGATCTTGGTGGCGTCGATCTTGCCGTTCTCGTCCCTGGGGGCAACGGCGGGGCCGGCCTCCACGGGGTTGGCGTTCGGAGCTTCGGGGTCGTACACCGGGCGCTCTTTGGCGGTCTCCGGCTGGGTCTGGGGTGCGTCCTCAGCAGGGGCAGGTGCTTCCGGTGCGGCTTCCTCAGCGGCAGTGTCGGCAGCCTTTGCTTCTTCCTTGGCTTCGGCTTCCGCGTAGGCTTCGGCGGTCTTTTCGGCCTTCTCGGCGTCCTTTTCGGCTTCCTCCGGGAACTCGACCTCCTCCACATGGAGCGGGTCTTTCTGGTTCAGGATCTTGTCCAGCACCACGATGGCAGCGCCGGTGACGGCCACGGCAGCAGCCGTGCCAAGAATACGGAACAGAGTTTTCATACCAGAACCTCCTTGTTATAAAGAAACGTTAAGAGAACGTTACGACCTCTTCCAGGGGCTTTTCGGCGGGCTCCACCGACACGGCGGTCAGCACCGGGCCCTTGCCGCGGTAGATGTTGTGGAACTTGTACCCCACCTTGGCGGTCACCCGCACCCATGCGCGCTGCTCCAGCGCCTTGTAGCCATCGTAGCTGCAGGGGAAGCCCACAAACTGGATATCCTGCACGCAGCAGGTCATGGCAAAGCGGCCGGGCACAAAGCTGTTTTTGCCGGCGCGGTTGGTCTGGCAGACCTGTGCCAGAAAACGCACCGTCTTACCGGTGTACTTCTGGGGCTCGTCCTGACAATCCATGTACCAGATGCCGAAATCGTCATCCGGGATGTCGATGGGGTCGGCGTTGATATCAAAGGGCAGCGGGTCGGGGATATCATCGTAGGCTACGCTGCCGTCCTTGAACTCGTAGGCGATATCGCACTTGCGGGAGGCCTGCCGTACCAGCTTGTGCAGCTCCTGCCGGGCGTCATCGTTGTTCACGGCTTCGGCGCGGTTGAACACGATCAGCTCGCTGCGGGCGATCTTGTCCAGCATCAGGCTGCGCATGGAGTTGTCGCGGGCGTAGGTCAGCGCGGTGGTGCCGTCGGCGGTGGCGATGCACTGGTAGACGATCCAGTTCTCAGGCAGATTGTTTGCCAGGTCCTGCAGCATCCACATACCGTTGTACTCGATGACCACGCGGCCTGCGTCCGCTTCCTTGCCCAGCTTTGCAAGGTTCTGGGGGTTCAGCTCGGACTTATCCTCCAGCACCTTCACGGTCACGCCGGGGAAGGCGAACTTTTTCTCGTTGTACTCCTCTTCGCCCTCCTCGCAGACCAGCAGCAGGGTCTTGTCGCCGGAGTCAAAATTGGGGTCTTCAAAGGTCTCCTGAATAAACTTGGTCTTGCCGCTTTCCAGAAAGCCCACAAACAGGTAGACCGGGATCTCTTTTGCCATAATAAATGGTTGCTCCTTTTATCAATGATAGGTGCCCCCTTGGGGGAGCTGGCAATGCCGTCAGGCATTGACTGAAGGGGTCAGCAGCCGAACAGCTGGGCGATGGCGGTCTCGTTCAGCTTGGAGCCGATGACCACCAGCTTGCCGCCCACGTCTGCGCTGCGGCTGCGCACTTCCCACTCGCCGGGCACATAGTCGAACTCCAGCCAGCCGTCTGCGCCGCCGTCCACGATGCCCTTGCTGCGCAGGATCATGCCGTAATTGCCGGTATCCAGCTCGGTGAGGGCGTGCTCCACTTCAGCCTTGGTGAACTTGCGGGCAGTCTCCACGCCCCAGCTGGTGAACACTTCATCGGCGTGGTGGTCGTGATGATGATGACCGCAGCAGCAATGACCGTCATGCTCGTGGTCATGCTCGTCGTGGTCATGGTGATGCTCATGCTCGTGCTCGTCATCATCCTCGTCATGGTCATGATCGTGGTGGTGGCCGCAGCAGCAATGGTCATCATGATCGTGCTCGTCGTGGTCGTGGTGATGATGCTCGTGCTCATCCTCATCGTCGTCATCGTCGTCATGGTCATGATGATGGCCGCAGCTGCACACACCGTTCTCATGGTCGTGATGATGGTGATGCTCATGCTCTTCTTCCTCGTCCTCGTGGGCGTGCTCCTCGTTTGCCTTGGCAGCCATGGCGATCAGCTCGGCCTTGAAGTCGTCCTTGGTGGACATGGCCTTCAGGATCTGCTCACCGGTCAGGTGATCCCATGCGGTGGTCACGATGGTGGCAGTGGGGTTCTTTTCGCGCAGCATTGCCACGGCAGCGGCGATCTTTTCCTCGCTGGCGGTCTGGGTGCGGCTGAGCAGGATGCAGCTTGCATGGCTGATCTGGTCATCGTAGAACTCGCCGAAGTTCTTCATATACATCTTGACCTTGTTCACATCGGCCACGGTGACAAAGCTGTTCAGCTGCACGTCCAGATGCTCTGCCACGCCCTCCACGGCGCGGGTCACATCACTCAGCTTGCCCACGCCGGACGGCTCGATGACGATGCGGTCGGGGTGGTACTGCTCCACCACCTGCTGCAGAGCGGCGCGGAAATCGCCCACCAGAGAGCAGCAGATGCAGCCGGCGTTCAGCTCATTGATCTGGATGCCGGACTCCTTCAAAAAGCCGCCGTCGATGCCGATCTCGCCGAACTCGTTTTCGATGAGCACGACCTTCTGGCCTGCAAAGGACTCTTTGATGAGCTTCTTGATAAGGGTGGTCTTACCGGCGCCAAGGAAGCCGGAGAAAATATCGATCTTGGTCATAGTCTGAAATGCCTCTTTCTTTTATGCAGACGCCGCAAAGGCGCTGCCCAGCAGGCCCGTCGGGCCTTACAAGCAGTCCGGGCCGCTGAGTGCTGACCCGGAAAAATTCCTACACTCCTATTATAACAAGGCTGTCAATGGCAAACCGGCCTTTTTGATGAGAAATTTGTAACATTTTTTGCAATTTGTTTGCATTTTCGGGCGGCAGGACCAAAATGAACCCTGCGAATTGCATTCTGCGCCCCGGAATGATACAATAAGGTACAGCAAACCATCGCCGCCGGACGTTTTTCCGGCAGAATAAAGAAAGAAGGCTTTTTGACATGAGCATGAATACCGTTCCCGAGCGTCTGGCCGCCCTGCGCGAGGCCATGAAGGCAAACGGCGTGGACGTCTACCTCATCCCGGTGGGAGACCCGCACGCCAGCGAGTATATGCCCGACCACTACACTGCCCTGACCTACTTCTCCGGCTTCCACGGCGAGAACTCCAACTTCGTCGTCACCATGACCGAGAGCGCTGTCTGGGCCGATGGCCGTTACTTCGTGCAGGCCGAGAAGGAGATCGCTGGCACGGAGATCCAGCTGATGCGGATGGGCGAGCCGGGCGTGCCGACCGCCGAGCAGTACTGCGGCAAAGTCCTGCCCGAGGGCGGCAAGCTGGGCCTCTGCGGCCTGACCGCTTCCTGCGGTCTGGTGCGCAGCCTGCAGAAAGAACTGGACGCCAAGAAAGGCACCATCAAGCTGCTGAACCTTGAGGACGAGCTGTGGACGGAGGGCCGTCCCGCCCTGCCCGCTACCCCGGCATGGCTCCTGCCGAAAGAGTACGCAGGCTTCTCCCCTGCCGAGAAGCTGGGCCAGCTGCGTGCGAAGCTCTCTGAGCTGGGCTGCACCGCACAGCTGGTGGGCAAGCTGGACAATCTGGCATGGCTGCTCAATCTGCGTGCGATGGACATCCAGTGTACCCCTTATGCAATGGCTTACTGCTATGTGACCCCGAATAAGGCGACGCTCTTCATCAACACCGCCCGCGTCAGCGCCGAGGCTGCTGCGGAGCTGAAGGCAAACGGCGTGGAGTTGACTGAGTACGACGATGTGCTTACCTTCCTCGCCGCCCAGGCCGAAGAGCAGACCGTTCTGGCCGACCCCGTTTCCGTCAACTACGCTGTTTACCAGACCCTGCAGGCCAACCCGGCTCTGACCGTCAAGGACGAGGCCGACCCCCTGCTGCCCATGAAGGGCGTCAAGAACGAAGTCGAGCTGGCTCACACCCGCGAAGCTCACATCCGCGACGGTGTGGCTATGGTGCGCTTCCAGATCGAGCTGGAGAACCGTCTGGCCGCCGGCGAAGAGCTGACTGAGCTGACCATCGACGAAATTCTGCACAAGTACCGCAGCGCACAGGACAAGTTCCTGACTGAGAGCTTCGGCACCATTGCAGCTTACGGCCCCAACGCCGCCATGATGCACTACCACGCCACCGAGGAAGACCACGCAAAGCTCGAGAAGAAGGGCTTCTTGCTGGTGGACAGCGGCGCGACCTATATGGACGGCACCACCGACATCACCCGCACCTACCCGCTGGGTGAGCTGACGGAGGACGGGCGCCTGTTCTACACCTGGACTTTACAGTGCCACATCGACATTGCCCGGGCTGTCTGGCTGGACTACTGCGACGGCCATATGCTGGACACCATCGCCCGTGAGCCGCTGTGGCGCCACCTCATCAACTACCGCTGCGGCACCGGCCACAGCGTCAGCCACGTGGGCAACGTCCACGAAGGCCCCCACGCCCTGAACGGCCGCAACACCACCGTCTTCAAGCCGGGCATGATCGTCACCGACGAGCCGGGCGTCTATGAGGGCGGCGTCGTCGGCATCCGCATCGAGAATGAGCTGGAGTGCTACCACAAAGCATCCAACCAGTACGGCGAGTTCCTGGCATTCTGCCCCATCACGTTCGTGCCGATCGCCACCTCCCCCATCGTCCCGGGCGTTTTGAGCCGCGACGAGCTGGATTGGCTGAACGCCTACCACCGCGAGGTCTTCGAGAAGCTGGCTCCCCGCCTGACCGAGGACGAGCGCGCATGGCTGGCTGAGAAGTGCGCCGCCATCGGCTGCTGAAAGCAGCTGCCGCTTGTGCGTTGAAGCGTAAACTGCTATAAAAAATCCGAACGGTCTGAATCCTATATGGCACAGGGTTCAGACCGTTTTTTTGTAAAATATCTCTTTACGGCAAAACGTTCCTTGACATTATCGGTTTTATCCGATAAAATATAGATAGAAAGATTCGGTGTGAGGATGTAAAAATGCGGGGATATGATGTTGACTTCTTCATAAGGGAGAATGGCGATTGCCCGGTAAAAGAGTTTTTGCTCTCCCTTGACAAAAAGATGCGGGCAAAGCTTTTGGTGGAACTCGACCTGCTGGAAGAAAACGGTCCCCAGCTCAGAGAGCCCTATTCAAAGCATCTTGAGGACGGGATCTTTGAGCTCCGGGCAAAGCAGGGGTCGGACATCACGCGCGTGCTGTACTTCTTTTTTGTAGGAAAGAAAATCGTCCTTACAAACGGATTCACAAAGAAAACCCAGAAAACACCCCGCGCTGAGATAGCGACCGCGAAAAAATACCGTGCGGAATACATAGAGCGAAAGGAGAGTCTCTCATGAGTGATTTTAGAAAATTCCTTGATGAACAGCTTGAGGACCCGGAGTTCAAGGCTGAATGGGACGCTTTGCAGCCGGAACGCGCACTGGTTCAGGCCATGATCGATGCACGCAAACGCACCGGCATGACGCAGCAGCAGCTGGCAGAAAAAACCGGCATCTCTCAATCCGACATCAGCAAATTCGAAACAGGCGGCGGCAACCCTTCCATCAAGACCTTGCAGCGTCTGGCGGCAGGCATGGGAATGATCCTTCAGGTTGAGTTCAAGCCTGTCACAAGCGCCCACTGAGCTGCGGACACGTTTCCGTTTTGACAGACATTGTTTTTGAAAATTGCGGTAGATCGTCTACCCTGCAAAGGAAACCAAACCATGATCTTTCACATTGCGATCTGCAGCCCGGACGGGGCGCTGCGCAGCAGGCTGGAGCACCAGTGCATGGAGTTCTTTGCCCGACGGGAGGACGCCTGCATCGTGGAGCAGCTGCAAGGCCCGGATGCGCTTTTGCAGCAGGATGCCGCCGGGCTGCGGTACGAACTGTACCTTATCGAGCTTGCGGCGGTAGCCCGGCCCGAAGGGCTTACGGCGGCGGCAGAGCTGCGCCGCCGGGGCCGCCGCGCCCCACTGGCCTTTGTGGCGCGCACCCCGGCCCACGCATACAGCGCCTACCGGGTGGACGCCATGCAGTATCTGCTGCAGCCGGTGCACCAGACGGAGGTCTCTGCCCTGCTCAAGCGGGCGGTGGAGCCGGAATACGGCCCCACCCTTACCGTGACCACCGCAGACGGCGTGCGGGCGCTGGCCTATGCCGAGCTTGAATATCTGGAGTGCACCCACCATATCGTGCACTTCCACCTGACCACCGGGGAGGATGTAGCTTCCCTCTCGCTGCGGGTGCCCTTTTCCGCCGTGGCGCAGCCGCTATTGGCAGACGGACGCTTTGTGCAGCCGCACCGCTCCTATGTGGTCAATCTGGAAGCAGTGCAGCTGCTTTCCCCCGGCGAGGTACGGATGCGCAGCGGGGCACGCATTCCCATCCCCCGCGGACGGGAAACCGCCGTCCGGGAAGCCTTCTGCGCCCGGTTGGGATAAAAGCAAAAGCCGCTGCACATTCGTGCAGCGGCTTTTTGCTTAATGATTTATTCTTCCTTATCCCGGGGCTTTTTGCGGCGGGCGTGCTTTTTGGGCTTTCGCCGGGGCTTTTTGCGGGAGGGCTCGGGCTGGACAGAGGCATCGTTCAGGCGGGACACGGCATCCAGCAAAGCGCCCTGCAGGCTGTCCGAGGGCACACCGCTTTCCGAAAAGGCGAACAGGAATTTGTAGATCTGGGGCTGCAGCTCCTCGTACAGTCCAAGGCGGGTGTACACCTCCTTGAACAGCTGAAAGACCTGCGTTTTGTTCTCCACGATCCCGCGCAGGTCGATCTGGGTGTGGCAGATGCTTTTGGGGTTCTGGATATAGTGATACCCGGCATCGGGGATGGAAACGAACACCTCCGCGTGTTCGAGATACCCCATGTTGAAGAGCAGATCCTCCGCCCAATGGACATCGGGCGCAAAGCCAAGCTGGTTTTCCGCGATGATCTCCCGGCGGTAGAGTTTGTTCCACAGCACGCCGTAGTAAAAGGAGGCGGGCTGCTGCATCAGGCGGCGGGCGTAGTCCTCCCGGCTGTAAACGCCCTGCGGCAGAAAGCCGTACTTGTGCACCTCGGTCTTGGGCGCTTCCGGCTCGATGCCCAGCGATTCCTGCAATGTTTCCAGCGCGTGCCCGGTCTTGCTGGAGTTGGAGGGGATCACCATCCAGTACGGGGCGATCACTAGATCCGCGCTGTGCTGCAAGGCGGCCTGCACAAGGTTCTGGGTGTAATCGGGGTCCAGAACATCATCGCTGTCCGCAAACTGGATATAGTCGCCCTGCGCAAGGGCAAGCCCGGCGTTCCGCGTGCGGGAAACGCCCTCGTTCTCCTTATCCACCACCACGAGACGGGGATCCTTTGCCCGGAACTGCTCGCAGATGGCAAGGCTGTCGTCCGTAGAGCCATCATTCAGCACGATGATCTCCAGCTCCTGATAGGTCTGGCTGCAGATGCTTTCCAGACAGCGGGAAAGCCCCTTCTGGGCGTTGTACACGGGCACGATGATGCTGACGAGCGGATTCGTCATGACAGGGCCTCCTTTTTCACGACAGGATTTGAGTATTATTATTATCATACTCCTGCGCCGCCCGGATTACAAGAGCGCTGCGCTGGGAAATATTACACCTGCGCCCAGTCCAGCGCGGTCCAGTCCGGCAAAAACTGATTGCATACCCGGCGCAGAGCAGGGGCATCGGCGGCACTGGAGACGTCCTGAATGCCCACCAGATAGAAACCGGCATCGTGGGCAGTCTGGGCGGCGTAAATGGCGTCCTCGCACACGGCGCACCCGGCGGGCTCCGTGCCGCCAAGGCGGTGCAGCGCCTCCATAAAGGGGGCGGGGCTGCTCTTGCTCATCGCGCCCCGTGCTTCGATGTAAAAATCAAAGTATTCGTCGATGCCAAGGCGGGTCAGCACGGCGCGGCACTGGCTGCTCCATGTGTTGGAGCAAATGCACATCCGCGCGCCCTCGGCCCGCAGCCGGGCAAGGGTGTCCCGCACGCCGGGCTTCAGCTCCACCTTTTCGTACAATTGGGCGATCACCTCGCGCATTACGTCCAGATAGCCGTTCCTGTCCAGCGGCAGCGCATATTCCCGGATGAGGTACTGTGCGCCGTCCTCCATGCCCATGGTCAGCAGGGTCTCGTGCAGGTCTGCCTTCGGGGTGCGGCCAAAGCGCGCCAGCAGCGCCTCCGGGGCACCCTCCCATACTACCACCATGCTGTCGGTCAGGGTGCCGTCCATATCAAAGATCCATTGTTTGCAGTGCATACTTTCCTCCTGTTGTGCGCCCCTCCGGGCCGCAGTGATACACGTCTCTGGCTAGTATAGCACGAAACTTTCACAGGAAAAAGGCATCATCCCCGAAAAAACGGGAGAATTTTACCTAAAAGTATGGTATAATTATAACAATGTTGGAAATACCGGGAACGTGCACGGGAGGGTTTGATATGGAACGCAGAGATCCCACGCAAAAGGCGCTGGTGCTGGCAGGCGGCGGCGCGCGCGGCAGCTATCAGGTGGGCGTCTGGCGGGCTTTGATGGAGCTGGACTGGCACCCGCAGATCATCACCGGCACCAGCGTGGGCGGGCTGAACGGTGCCATGTTCGTGCTGGACCGTTACGAGACTGCCCGGGATATGTGGCTGACCATCCGCAGCCGGGATGTGATGGAACTGCCGGAGGAGAACGCAGACCTTTCCGCCCTGCACCAGTTTCTGCGCCGGGTGGTAAAGGCGGGCGGCATGGACGTGACCCCGCTGGAAGAGATCGTGGAGCGGGTGCTGGACGAGGACGCGCTGCGGGCAGCGCCTATCCGGTTCGGCATCGTGACGGTGGAGCAGCGGGGGCTGCGCCCCCGGGAGCTGACGCTGGAGGATATCCCCGCCGGGCAGGTGCGGGACTACCTGATGGCCTCGGCGGCCTGCTTCCCCGCCCTGCGGGCGCGGCAGATCGACGGGATCAAGTTTCTGGACGGCGGGTACAGCGATAATATGCCCACCGGCCTTGCCAAGACCATGGGCGCAGAGGAGCTGGTCTGTGTGGATCTGGAGGGCGTGGGCATCACCCGCCCCAACCTGACCGGCCTGCCCACCACCATGATCCGCAGCTACTGGGAGCTGGGTGATATCCTCCACTTCGACCCTGACACCGCAAAGCGCAACATCGAACTGGGTTACTACGACACCCTGCGCGCCTTTGGCCGCATCCGGGGCTGTGCCTACGCGGTGGACAGCGGTGCGGACAGCAGCGCCGATGCCGAAGCCTTCCGTGCCGCCTTTGACGCGGTGCAGAAGGAGGTGCGGGAGAAGTACCCCGTCACCCTGACCGCAGATGCCGCTTTGCTGCTGGCGCGGATGAAGGACGACCAGCTTGCCCCGCTGGAAGCCGCCGCCGAGGACGCCGGGGTAGACCCCACCCACTTTTATACCACCCGGACGCTGGCTAAGGCGTTTCTGGCGGCGTGCGACAAAGAGCGTATGGAAAGCTTTGCTCCGCTGTTTACGGGCAGCAGCACCGCCGGGCAGGCAGCGCTGGCCGCGTTGCTGCCCAATACATTCTTACAGGCGCTGGTGTGGCGCACTTTGACCGCATCGGCTTTGCCGGAGGTGACAGAAGATGAAGGTTTATAAAGGCGTATCCGCTTCCCCGGGGTTGGTGCTGGGACAGGTGAGCCGGCTGGAACATCATGTGGAGACCTTCAGCCACGGCCCTTTCAACCCGGAGCGGGAACTGCGGCTGCTGGCAAATGCCGTGCACACGGCGCAGAACGAGCTGGACTCCATGGCGGAGCGCGCCGCGCCCACCGAGCAGGCCATCTTTTTGTTCCAGAGCATGATGCTGGACGACGAGGGCATGATGAACGAGGTGCGTTTTTGCATCAATGCGGGCATCAGCGCTTCGGCGGCGATGCATCAGGTGGGGCAGCGCTACGCCGACCAGCTTGCCAACATGAAGGATAATCCCTATATGCAGCTGCGCAGCGTGGATATTCTGGACGCCACCCGCCGGGTGATCAACATCCTGACCAACCGTCCCCGGGTGTGGCTGGCGCTGGATCATCCGGTGATCCTTGCCGCCGACCGGCTGATGCCCACCGACCTGTTCAGCGTGCCCTCCGGCATGATCTTGGGCGTCATCACCGCAGAGGGCAGCGGCCAGAGCCATGCCGCCATCATTGCCCGGGCAATGAACATCCCGGGCATCGTGCAGGTGGGCAAGGATTTTCTGGACGACTGCGACGGACGCACCGTCATTCTGGATGCAACCAACGGCAACTGCATCCTTGACCCGGATGCCGTCGCCCGCCAGCAGGCGGAAGCCAGCATCTGTCAGCTTCAGCGCGAGGACGCGGAGATGAAGCAGCTGCACAGTCTGCCGGATGAAACGCGGGACGGCGAGCCCTTTGAGCTGCTGGCCAACTGCTTCGGCCCGGAGGATATCGACACCGCCATGCAGTCCGGTGCAAAGGGCGTGGGGCTGCTGCGCAGCGGCTACATGATGCTGCCCGGGCGCATTCTGGACGAGCAGGAGCAGTATTTCTTCTATTGCTCCTGTCTGGCAGCCGCAAACGGCTGCCCGGTGACCGTGCGCACCTTCGACTTTGGCTCCGACCGCACCGTGGCGGATGCCAATCAGGGGCCGCAGTCCTCTAAACTCGGCCTGCGCGGCATCCGCAACAGCCTGCGCCAGCCCCAGCAGTTCCAGACTCAGATCTGCGCTTTGCTGCGCGCAGCCGCCCGCGGGCCGCTGCGGGTGATGTTCCCCATGGTGACCGAGGTGGAGGACTGGGACGCCGCCATGAGCATCGTGGAGCACTGCCGCCAGAACCTGCGGGAGCGGGGCGTGCCCTTTAACGAAAACACCCAGTTCGGCGTGATGCTGAGCATCCCCGCCGCCTGCCTGACCGTGGAGGACTTTATAGCCCACGGCTGCGATTTTCTGGTCATCGGCACCAACGACCTGACCCAGTACACCCACGCCGCCGACCGGGAGCTTGCCAGCGCAGAGCACTACTACCGCCCCGCCAGCCCTGCCATGAAAAAGCTGATCACCATGGTGATGGATGCCGCGGGTGCGCACCACGTCCCGGTGACCATCTGCGGCCTTGCCGTGGGCAACCCCGCCAACACGGCGCAGTACCTGCACCTTGGTCTGCGCAGCTTCTCGGTAAGCCCCCAGAACCTGCTCAAGGTAAAGCGAGCCCTGCTGGACACCGATGCCCACCCGGATGCAGGGGAAAATAGCTAAAAATGCTTTACAGAACGTAATATAACGCAAAATAATAAGAGGCTGTTGCACAAAACTCCTGTGCAGCAACCTCTTATTGTTTATTACTCCAGATTCCCGGTCAGGGTCATGACGGCGGAGAGCACCGCCAGCGGGGCGGTCTCGCAGCGGAGGATGCGGGGGCCAAGGCCCACCGTTTTTGCCCCGGCGCTCGCAGCCATTTCGGCTTCCTCGGCGGCAAAGCCGCCCTCTGCGCCGGTAACGATGGCAAGGCGCAGCTTCTTCCCATCGGCGGGCTTTGCCGCAGCCAGCAGCTGGCGCAGGGGTGCGCCGCCGCACTCGTAGCAGAACAGCACCAGATCGTACTGGTCAAAGCTGCGGCACACCGCCCCGAAGTTCGGCAGCGGCAGGGCTACGTCCGGCAGAACGCCCCGGCCGCACTGCTTGGCGGCTTCCAGCGCAATGCGGTTGTAGCGCTCGTTCTTCTGCTCCTCTTTTTTGGGGGCGGCCACGCAGTAGCGGCTGAAAAAGGGCACGATGTGGGCAGCGCCCAGCTCGACCCCGTGCTTGATGATCTGTTCCAGCTTATCCTGCTTGGGGTAGCCCGCCAGCAAAGTTACCTCCACGGTGGGCTCGGCGGCGCTGGGGTAGCCCGGCTCTACGGCAAAGTCTACCCTGTCCTCTCCAAAGCCGGTGATGGTGGCGGTGTACTCCACGGCGCTGCCGTCGCAGAGGATGACGGTATCCCCCGGCTTTGCCCGCATCACCCGGGCAAGGTGATGGGCATCCGCACCCCGCAGGGTGGCGGTGCCGTCAGAGATCTCGGTGGTAAAGTAGCGGTGCGGCATACTGTGCGCTCCTTCTCATAATGTATGGATATCAGGCCTTTTTGCAGACGATGCACTCCCAGCCGCGCTTTTCCTTGACTTCCACGACGGACAGACCGGCTTTTTCCAGCCCGGCGATCACCTCGTCCTTGCGGCTGTCGATGATGCCGCTGGCAATAAAGGTGGCGTTTTCGGCCATCAGGCCGGGCACGGCGGGGGCAAGGCTGATGATGGCGTTTGCCACGATGTTGGCGGTGATGATGTTGTACCTGCCGCTGGCCTTGTCGGACAGGTCGCCCACCAGAACGGTCAGCTTGTCGGCCACGCCGTTCAGGGCGGCATTCTCGCCTGCGGTGCGCACGGCCACGGGGTCGATGTCCACACCCTCGGCACTGCCTGCGCCCAGCTTGAGGGCGGCAATGGCAAGGATGCCGCTGCCGGTGCCGATGTCCAGCACCCGCTCACCGCCCCTGACCCGCTCGTCCAGCGCTTCCAGGCAGAGGCTGGTGGTCTCGTGGCCGCCGGTGCCAAAGGCAAGGCCGGGGTCAAGGATCAGCTTGACGCGGTCGGTGTCGTACTCCTGCCAGGAGGGCACGATGGCCAGCCGCTTGCCAATGTCCATGGGGTGGTAGTATTTGCGCCAGCCGTTCTGCCAGTCCTCCTGCTCCACGCCCTCGGTCTCCACGGTGTAGGCGATGCCTGCCGCTTCCATCCGGGCCTGAATGAGGGCCAGCGTCTCCACGGGGGAAGCGCCCGGCTCCAGATACATGTGGATGATCACAGTGTCGCGGGGCTTGTCCAGCAGCTCCTGCTCGATCAGATCCACATGGGCGATCTCGGCCACCTGCTGCTCGATGTCGCTGTAATCCTCGATATAGATGCCGCCTTCGGCGATCATGGTGGCAACGGCCTCGGCGTTGTCGGCATCGGCCTTGGCCACGGTCAGGCGGATATCAGTCCATTCCATAAAAAGAACCTCCCTGGGTCTTGTATTTTCTATTTATAAGTATAGTACCCGATTCCGGCGCGGGATGCAAGCGGTTTGGGAAGAAAGGGTAAAAGAAAAGTTTTTTCAAAATCCTGCTCTGAAATGCGCAATAATTCCAAAAAGTTTTTCACGAAAGATGCAAATTCAAGGATTTTTGGTGCAAAATTGCGAAAACGGGCGTGAACCCTATTTCTTTTTTTCGGAGGATGTGTTAAAATATTGTTACGCAATTATGGACAGCCTGCAACCAGAGGCCTCCATAACAACAACATTCTTTAAGGAGGAATGTGTCTTATGATGAAGTATCTCCAGAAACTGGGCA
>OHDH01000471.1_pt1 | contig 19574 bp, 10 predicted proteins | sample 1566921 | NCBI WGS metagenome assembly OHDH01 (sample SAMEA3879585, study PRJEB24766) | human gut metagenome | biome: human-associated habitat; feature: feces | place: USA | collected 1985/1987
TATTATAAAGGAAATCTCTGGATTCCTGATGATCTGGAAACCTACAAATTATAAAAAGACAAACCTCCGGAGGCTTGCCTTTTTTACAGCAATCTTTTTAAATGTATCATTTATGAGGGTTGCCATAGTGATTATGCTGTATGGTCCACATGTGTTTTGGTGTCGGAAGACAAAACTTCACATGTAGTATGATCCTGTGAAAAAGTTTCCATAATTCCTGAAATAGTCCTGTGCAGATAAGGACGGTACTCAGCCAGAGATACAGGCTGCTGATACAGAATGCAGCTGTAGCAGGTGGAACCTACCAGCTCAATGATCGTAAAGAGCATCAGTTCCGGATTTTTATAATGTAGTCCGCTTTGAGCAAGCATATCCAGATAGGACTGATAAAAATTATATTCGTCGTCAGGCATTTTTTCCTCAAAAGCACCCTTGAAGACACCCCAGGCAAGATTCTTTGAAATAAACAGCAGGAGAGTACGGTCTTTATTCAACTCAGTAAGAATGTAATCTATAATAAAATGTACCTGCCTGTCAAATTCGCTGATATGTGCATTCTGCACAGCCTCATGGGCCCGGAAAAACAATTCTCCGGTCTTGTGGGAAACCAGTTTATTCCGGATATCATATTTATCCTTAAAATAGAGGTAAAAAGTCCCCTTGGCAACCCCGGCCTGATCTACAATATCTGAAATTGTAGTTTTGGTAAGTCCCTTCGTCGTAAAAAGTTCAAAGGCAGTGTTGAAAAGAGCATCTTTTTTCTTCTTTTTATTCAGCTCCAGTTTTCCCATTTCAGATTCATTCCTTCCTCTACTGTATACATAACATTTTAACCGAATCAGGTAAGTCCCGCTGCGGAGTTTGCGAAAAGCAATAAGCGTCTTACTGTTCACAGCAACATAAGCTTACTTTGTAATTATATTGTGATCATATATAATTACTATTTTAAACAAAAATGACTGAAAGTCAATATTACATTTTTGTTCTGGAAAAATTTAGACAAATTGTGAAGAATGATTATTGACTGAAAGTCATTTTTGTTATATAACATTCCATGAAATAAAAAATGACTGTTAGTCATAGAATGATCAAACAGTATCAATAATAAAGAAAGAAGAGGAGAAAAAGATGATTAAGGTAGGAAAGTGGATTGCAAAACACAAGATACTGATCATTATCATCGGAATTGCATTGCTGATCCCTTCATATCTCGGTATGGCGGCGACCAGAATCAACTACGATGTACTGAGTTATCTGCCGGATACCCTTGAGACAGTTGATGGACAGGACATTATGGTAGATCAGTTTGGGATGGGAGCCTTTTCCATGATTGTCGTAGAAGACATGGAGAAGAAGGACATTGTAGCTCTTAAAGAAAAATTAAAAAAAGTGAATCATGTGGAGGACGTTATCTGGTATGATGATGCAATGGATATTACAGTTCCGACAGAGATGCTCCCGGATAAACTTAGAGAGGGCTTGTTTAATGGGAACGCAACGATGATGATTGCCCTGTTTGACAATACAACATCGGCAGATTCAACGATGGATGCGATTACCGAAATGCGTGGCATTGTAAAGAAACAGGCATTTATCAGTGGTATGAGCGGTGTCGTTACCGATATTAAAAATCTGGCGATGGCAGAGATGCCGATTTATGTTGTTGTAGCAGCGGTGCTTTCGCTTCTCATTTTGTTACTGACGATGGATTCCCTGGTAACACCATTTATCTTTTTGCTTGGTATCGGTATGGCGATTGTCTATAACATGGGAACGAATATGGTATTTGGAGAAATTTCCTATATTACTCAGGCGCTGACAGCGATTTTACAGCTTGGTGTAACGATGGATTATTCCATTTTCCTTTTGGAAAGTTATGAAGCCAATAAAGTCAGGTATGACGGGGATAAAAACCGTGCAATGGCACATGCGATTTCCAATACATTTACTTCCGTTACCAGTAGTTCGATTACAACAATTGCCGGATTCGCTGCACTTTGTTTCATGACCTTTAAATTAGGTATGGATTTAGGTCTTGTTATGGCAAAAGGTGTTATCATCGGCGTTATCGTATGTTTGACTGTTTTGCCGGCATTGATTCTATGCTTTGATAAAGCAATCGATAAAACCACCCATAAGAATCTAATTCCAAATCTCGATGGTTTATCGAAAAAGATTGTAAAGGGATGGCCGGTTGTCTTAGTATTATTTTTAGTTTTACTGGGACCTGCGATGTACGGAAACAGCAATTACGAAATTTACTATGATATTGCGGGGGCACTTCCACAGTCACTGGATTCTGCCGTTGCAAATAAAAAACTCGAAGAGAAATTTAATATGAACAGCACCCATATCGTATTGATGAAAAATGGTATGGCATCCAAAGAAAAGAGTGAAATGTTAAAGAAAATTGAGGATGTGAAAGGTGTTAAATGGGCACTCGGAATTGATTCCTTTAAGGGGGTCAGCGTTCCAAGCAGTATGATTCCGAAGAAACTGGAATCTAAACTAAAGAGTGATAACTATGAGATTGCCTTTGTCTGCTCCGACTATAAAGCAGCAACAGACGAGGTAAATTCACAGATTGCTGATATAAATAAGATTGTTAAGAAATACAGCAAAGATTCGATGGTGATTGGTGAGGCACCATTGACAAAGGATTTGCAGGATGTAACCGATATCGACTTAGTAAATGTAAACTATGTTTCGGTTGCTGCGATATTCCTTATAATTCTCATTACCTTTAAGTCCATTTTGATTCCGGTCATTTTGGTTATGGTAATTGAGTTTGCGATATTCTTAAATATGTCAGTGCCATTTTATACACACGAGTCGCTGCCGTTTGTGGCAAGTATCGTAATCGGTACGATTCAGCTCGGTGCGACTGTAGATTACGCAATTTTGATGACGAGCCGTTATCATAAAGAGCGTGTGGTACGAAGAAAGAGTAAGAAGGAAGCAATCGATATTGCACACAAGACTTCAATTAAGTCCATTATGATAAGTGGTATGTGTTTGTTTGCTTCAACATTCGGCGTGACGATGTCGTCAAGTATTGATATGATTAAGTCAATTTGTACGTTGTTGTCCCGAGGGGCAGTAATTAGTACAATCGTTGTTATTCTTGTTCTGCCGGCGATGCTGACAGTGTTTGATAAATGGATTTGCAAGACCACATGGGATATGCGGAAAATTGATTATTAGTTTGGAGGGACGATGACTATGAATAAGAAATTGAAAAAAACTTTACAATGTACAATGTGTGCTGTGCTTAGTTTTGGTATGGTAGTGTGCAACAGCTCCTTTGTAGAAGCGAAAAAAATCAAAAAACAGGAATCAGTTTATGTTAATGCAGCAGCCGATGGGTCGGTATCCAAGATTACCGTATCGGACTGGCTGAAGGGCGCAAATGAAACAACCGGAACCATTAATGATATTTCCGATTTGAAAAACATCTCAAATGTCAAAGGAGATGAGACATTCAAACAGAATGGTAAGGACGTTGACTGGAGCGGCGCCGGAAAAGATATTTACTATCAGGGTGAATCGGATGAAAAACTTCCGGTTGATATGAAGATTACTTACAAATTGGATGGAAAAGAAATCGCAGCAAAAGATATGCTTGGTAAAAGCGGTAAAGTGGAAATCCATGTTAGCTATACGAATAAGTCTAGCCGGAAGAAAAAAATTGATGGTAAAGAAACAACAATTTATACACCATTTGTTATGGTGACCGCAATGGTTCTCTCTTCTGACCATTTTGAAAATGTCGAAGTGGATAATGCAAGAGTAGTCAATGATGGTGATAATCAGATGATTATTGGCATGGGCGTTCCCGGAATGGCTGAGAACTTAGATTTGAGTGATGATATGGCAGATAAAATCCCATCCGATTTTACGGTAACAGCCGATGCAAAAGATTTTACAATTGGTAATACATTTACCTACGGAAGTGCAAGTCTTTTGAATGATTTGGATTTAGACGATGTAGATGAGTTAGATGATTTGGAAGAAAAACTGAATGATTTGACCGATGCTTCTGACAAATTAGTTGATGGTTCCGATGATTTGTATGATAATTTGAAATTGTTTGACAGCAAAATGGGAGAGCTTAACACTTCTGTGAAGAAATTCCAGAAAGAGGGCGTAAACCAGTTGGCAAATGGGATCAGCACACTGGCAAAAGGTGCTCCGACATTAGTAAAAGGCGTTACCGATTATGCAAATGGTGTAACAACATTTGCAAAAGGAACTGCAAGTTATGTAGATGGCGCAGCAAAAATTACAAATGGATGTGCCCTGCTTTATAAATCCGTAAAGGATATTCCGACTCAGATTCAGAGTTTTGACACCGGCTTGAAGACCTACACTGGCAGTGTTGACAAGCTTGGTTCAAAACAGAATGTTACAGCACTGAAATCCGGAGCAAAAGCGGTTAGTGATGGTGTGACATCGTTAAATACCAATCTGGCAAGTTTGGAAAAAACGTATGAGACTACGGATTTACTGTTAAAGAAATTGAAAGCGACCGGTGCTGACGCGACAACAGTTGCAACGTTAGAGCAGGTGCTTGCCGGACAGAAACAGGCAATTCAGGCAATGAAACAGGCAACGTCCACAACCGGTGATTTGAAGGCGGGTGCAGAAAAAGTATCCGGCAGCGTAGCAACAGTAATGGACAGCTTGGATAAATTATCTGCAAACTCCTCAACTTTGACAGAAGCTTCTACAAAATTAAAAACCAGTATGCCGACATTAGTTTCCAGTGTGAAGACATTGAAAGAGGGTGGCGATACACTGGCAAAGAACAATAAGAAGTTAAAGAGTGCGTCAAAGAAACTTGTGAAATCCGGAAAGACATTGAAAAAGAGTATTAAAACGGTAGGCAGTGGCGTTAAGAAATTAGACAAGGGAAGCAAATCCTTAAAGAGTGCTGCCGGAAAATTGACAACAGGTGTTGGTAAAATGGATACAGCGAGCGGCAAGCTGAAAGACGGAAGCAAGAAATTAGCCGACGGAATGAGCGAGTTTAATAAGGATGGTATTGAAAAAATCAATGACACATATGAAGATGATGTCAAAGGTTTGATTGACCGTCTGAAAGCCGTTTGTGAAGTTGGAAAAGATTATAAGAGCTTCAGTGGTATTCACGGCTCTATGAATGGTGAAGTGAAATTTGTCATTGAGACAGCAGCCATTGAAAAAGAGGACTAGGTGATTTTGTATGGGAAAATTGGATGATAAGAAAAAGCAAAAGAGAGATTCTCTGCTGATGGCAGCATTTGCCCTATTTACGCAGAAGGGAATAAATGACACATCCATTTCCGATATAGCTAAAAAGGCAAATATGGCAAAAGGAACATTTTATCTTTATTTCAAAGATAAATTTGATATCCGCGACAAATTGATTGCAGATAAGGCAAGACAGGTATTTTGCCGTGCATTAGAGGAGATGAACCGGGTGCAGCTGGATTCATTGGAAGACCATGTAATCTTTTTGATTAATTCTGTTATTAATCAATTGAACCAGAACAAAAATTTATTGAAATTTATTTCAAAAAATTTAAGCTGGGGAGTTTTTCAGAAGGCACTTTTGCTGGAGAATAATGAAGATGGTGACAGTTTTTATCAAAGATATTATTTGCTTTTGGATCAGTCAGGAAGGATGTTTCGTAATCCGGATTTGATGCTGTATATGATTGTGGAGTTTGTTAATTCAACTTGTCATAGTGTAATTTTGCAGCAACAGCCGGTGACGTTAGAAGAATTAAAACCGGAGCTTGCCGGTGTGATTTGTGATATCATTCATAGGCAGGAAATTCGATAAAAAAGTCAGACCGTGTCTGTCGGTGTTTCGTAAGCCGGCAGGCACGGTTTTATTTTGCAAAAGATACATGGTTTGTTTAGAATAATCTATTGCAAGAATTGTTTCCTTGCTTTACAATAGCCAAAAGAGTAGTTAATGAAAGCAGGGGGAATTATCATGAAGAAAAATCAACTGCCAAAGCAGGTATTAAATACGCTTTTGGCATATCAAATAAAATCCGATGATATTTTAGATGTTTGTCCGTTTGATTTATCTTTTGATTCGGAATATATCAGTGGATATTTGTTCTTGACAAGTACGAAAATCGGCGTTGCCAAGAGCCGCCATGAACAGATGACGGTTCGCTATTTCCGTGGAACGAAGACGGCAGATATGCAGTATGCAGAGGATGAAAAAGAATACATGCTGGAATGGTTTGATTTGGCGGATACTTCACATATGAGAGTGGAAAAGCAGCTCGCGACAAATCTAGTCACAATTGATTATAAGGGCAAACCACTTTTATTAGCGGCGCTGACAAATCTGTATTTTGAACAGATGAATTTGTTTCGTAAAAGTTATAATAAGATAAAAAAATATCCAGAGGAAGCAGAAGAAGTGGAAGCGTCTGCGGATATTCAGGAGCAGAAAGCACAGTATTGTCCAAAGTGTGGAACGATGTACCCGGATCCAAAAAGAAAAATCTGTCCGAAGTGCATGAATAAACGTTCGATTTTTGGAAGAACGATGAAATATTTTCTTCAGTACCGTTTTAAGGTTATTATTATTTTTGCCTGCTATTTTCTGGCGGCCGGATTGAATCTTGTATGGCCTTATTTAAGCGGTACGGTATTGTATGATGAGATTCTGCCGGGAAAAGTTTCACAAAGTGAAATCGGGCGGTATGGTTTTGCTCTTTTGATGCTTGTGCTTGTAATGGTATTGTCAAAACTTGTACAGCAGGGCGTCCAGCTTGTACAGGGAACCTTGATGGCACAGGTGGTTGCAGCGACTGTGCGTGACATGAAGCAGGATGTATTTTCCAATATGGGAAGATTGTCACTTGGATTTTTTACAAGCAAGCAGACCGGTGGACTTATGACACGTGTGTTAAGTGATGCAAACCGTGTGACCGACTTTTTCTTAGATGGATTTCCGTACATATTTGTGCATGGCTTTACCATTCTTGCTACGTTTACGGTTATGTTCCGTTTGAATTGGCAGATGGCACTGGTAGCCTGTATTCTGCTGCCACTGTTAGTTTTTATGAGCGTGAAATTAAAGCCGAAATTGTGGAGTTTGTTTGGCAGACGCCACCGGGCAGAGCGTGCGGTAAATAACCGTGTCAATGACAATTTGACCGGTTCTCGTGTGGTAAAAGCTTTCGGACAGCAAAAGCAGGAAAAAGAGCGTTTCAAAGCGCCAAATGAGCGTCTGAAAGAGGCGGAAATACGCATTGTAAAATACAATAATAAATTTACGATTTTATATAATTTAGTGCAGGAGATTTCAAATATCTGGGTTTGGATTGTCGGTGTGATTCTGCTTCTGAATACGCATACCGTGGAACTTGGTGTTTTGATTACGTTTGTTGGCTATGTGGGGCAGTTAAACGGACCGATGAATTTCTTCTCCCGTGTATTTCAGATGTGGTCGGACAGTATCAATGCTGCCCAGCGCATGTTTGAAATTATGGATGCCATTCCGGAGATTGAAGAAGTGGAAAATCCGAAGCAGATTAAAACTCCAAAGGGAGAAATTACACTTTCTCATGTGAGTTTTGGCTACGAGACAAATCATCCGGTTTTGAAAGATATCAGTCTTCATGTAAATCCCGGTGAAATGCTTGGCATTGTGGGGCGTTCCGGTGCCGGAAAAACGACGCTTGTAAATTTGATTTCGCGTCTTTATGATGTGGATGAGGGAGAAATTTATCTGGATGGTATTCCGGTAAAGGAATTAGCTTTTCATGATTTACGGAAAAATGTGGCGATGGTATCACAGGACACTTATATTTTTATGGGAACGGTGGCGGACAACATCGCTTATGCGAATCCGGAGGCGACGAGAGAGGACGTAGTGCAGGCTGCAATTTTAGCAAGTGCGCATGAATTTATCGCCAATATGCCGGATGGTTATGATACCGTGATCGGAGCATCGGGTAAAGACCTGTCAGGCGGTGAAAAACAGAGGATTTCGATTGCCAGAGCAATTTTAGCAAATCCGAAAATTTTGATTTTAGATGAAGCGACGGCAAGTGTGGATACGGAAACCGAGAAAGCAATCCAAAATTCACTCAATTATCTGGTGAAGGGAAGGACGACATTGTCCATTGCACACCGTCTTTCCACACTGCGGGATGCGAACCATTTAGTTGTAATTGATGGTGGAAAAATCGTCGAAGAGGGTACGCATAAGGAATTGGAAAAGAAACAGGGAATTTATTATAAGCTGATGGAGTTACAGACGAAATCACTGGCTTTGAAAGGGGAATCGTTATGAGTGAAAATCAAGTCATCACAAATATGGAAAATGAAGTCGAGGAAATGACGGCAATTCACTATCTGAATCAGGACAATGCTGTTTTTGAGAGAACAGAGGGCGGCTTTTTATCTCTTTCTTACGAGGGAAAGAAGTGGGACAGGATTCAGGTGATTCGTCTGTTTCCATTTACTGAGCCGGATTCTTTTCTTTCGATTCGGACGGTAGAAGAACGCTCCCATGAAATTGGGGTAATAAAAAATATCAAAGAGGTAGATAAGAAAACGAGAAAAATGCTTTTGGAGCAGTTAAATCTTCATTATTTTACCCCGGTAATTCAGAAGATTCTGGATATCAAGGATGAGTATGGTTATGCCTATTTTCATGTTATGACCGACCGTGGGGAGTGTCGCTTTACGATTAATATGGGAAGTAATGCGGTGGTGCGGTTAAGTGACTGCCGTCTTCTCATCACTGATTTGGATGAAAACCGGTTTGAGATACGGGATGTATTTGCTCTTTCGCAGAAGGAACAAAGAAAACTGGATTTGTTCTTGTAGGATAGAAAGTTTGAGGTAGTAGTATGATTTTAAGATATGAACTGCCAAAAGAGGCAGAGCAGGTTATTTCGCTTACGGATAACGAACGCATTTACTATGCGGTTCCGGTCGATATTGATGATGCCGGAAATTTTTTGGAAGACTCCTATTTTATTGTTACAAACCGCAGACTTTTTGTTGTGGAAAAGGGCAGTATCAAAGAGGAATACGATGTTTCCAAATGTATCGATGTAAAAGCAGAGGCAAAAATCGGTGGCGGACTTTTAGTAATCAATTTTGACGGTGTACCAAAGCACATTGTTCATTATTCGGCGAGACATTTATCGCGTTATGCTTACATTGCCAGAGGAATTCATATTCTGGCATCCGGCAGAGAGGAAGAGGTAGTCAGTACGGAATATGAGAAAATATGTCCGAAATGCCACCATGCGATACCGGGTACGAAATATTGTCCGCACTGCTCCAAAGAGGGCGGGTTCTGGAAAGGCTTTTTGAAAATGGCGGCACCGTATAAGAGAAAGTTTGCGGGAATCATTGTGTTAATGATTCTGGCTGCTGTTGTGACACTCTTGAATCCGGAAATACAAAAGCATTTGGTGGACGATGTTTTGAAACGCAGAGAGGGTGGAATTTCAACCGCTTTTATCTGCCTTGGCATCATGTTTTTGTTAAGTGTCGGAATTGTTGTGATTAACATTTTAAAAACGTATTACTGTACGGTTTTAGGAGCAACTATTTCAAAAGATTTGCGGCAGCGGCTGTTTTCCCACATTCAAGTTTTATCACTGAATTTTATCAATGACAGAAGGCCGGGCGAATTGATGAACCGAATTGTTTTTGATACGGGAAAGATTCGTGAATTTATGGAGCGAACTTTCTGTAATATGTTTACGGTCTGTTTTATTTTTGCCTGTGATATTATTTTTATGGTGTTACTCAATGTAAAACTTGCACTGCTTGCGTTTGTTTTCATTCCGGCGGCAGTATTTGTGACGTATGCGTTTCGAAAGAATATTCACAGACGGTTTCATTTGCAGTTTAAAAAGAGTGATGAGGTAAACAGCAGTTTGCAGGATGTGATATCCGGTATGCGTGTGGTGAAATCCTATGGAAAAGAAGAAAGTGAGCGAGACAAATTTAATATGCTTACGGATGAGTTCTGCCGTGTACAGACAAAAAATGAAGTGTTTTGGGCTGTGTTTATGCCGATGGTAAGCCTTTTGATGGGAGCTGGTGTGTTCCTTGTGATTTATTTTGGCGGATTGGATGTATTAGGCGGCAGGATGACGACCGGTGAACTGCTACAGTTTGTAACATATACACAGCTTTTGTATATGTACTTAAATTGGATGACAAATATGCCGAGGGAACTGATGAATCTGATTAGCAGTATGGAAAGAATCAATGATATTTTGACGCAGGAACCTTTTATTGAGGATGTGCAAGAGCCGATTCACCTTGATGTGGAAGGAGAAATCCGGTTTGAGCATGCCTCGTTTGGTTACAAATCGTATCAGCCGGTTTTGGAAGATTTGAACCTTACGATAAAGAAAGGGGAAATGATTGGTATCGTAGGTGCATCCGGAACCGGAAAGTCTACGATTATCAATTTGATTATGCGTCTTTACGAAGTGGATGATGGTAAATTGCTAGTCGATGGGCATAATATAAAGGAAATCCAGTCGGATTATTTTCATTCACAAATTGGTGTGGTGTTACAGGAGACATTTTTATTTTCCGGGACAATTCTTGAAAATATCCGTTTTGCCAGACCGGATGCCTCATTAGAAGAAGTAATAATGGCGGCAAAAACGGCAAATGCGCATGAATTTATATCACAGACGCCGGATGGCTATAATACATATGTGGGAGAAAAAGGACACAGTTTGTCCGGTGGAGAGAGACAGCGGATTGCGATTGCGAGAGCAATTTTGAATGAACCTAGACTGTTAATTTTAGACGAAGCAACGGCAAGTCTTGACACGGAGAGCGAATTTATGATACAACAAGCATTGGAGCGTTTGACCAAGGGACGTACTACCTTTGCGATTGCGCATCGTCTTTCAACGCTAAAACATGCAGACAGACTTGTTGTAATTGACGGACATCGTGTTGCGGAAGTGGGGTCTCATGAAGAATTGATTGCAAAGAGAGGTATTTATTATCGACTTGTAAAAGCACAGTTAGCAATGCAGGGAGACGAAAATTTACCACTAGGAGGAAAGTGTGAAGCAGTTATTTAAGTTTTTAAGTTCATACAAAAAAGAGTGTATTTTCGCCCCGTTGTTTAAATTGTTTGAGGCGACGTTAGAATTATTTGTACCGCTTGTTATGGCAGCAATTATTGACCATGGAATCGGAAGCAGAGATTATGGTTTTATTGGATGGATGGGAGGTATATTGGTTCTTTTGGCAGCGGTTGGTTTGACCGCTGCTCTTGTGGCGCAGTATTTTGCGGCGAAAGCAGCTGTGGGATTTGCCGCCGGACTGAGACAGGCGTTGTTCCGTCATATTCAGTCCTTATCGTTTGGAGATGTTGACCAGGTAGGAAGTTCTACATTGATTACCCGTTTGACAAGTGATACGAACCAGTTACAGGCAGCTGTTAATATGGCACTTCGTTTGTTTTTGCGTTCGCCGTTTGTAGTGCTCGGTGCGATGGTTATGGCGTTTACAATTGATGTCAAGGCTGCGCTTGTTTTTGTAGTTGTCATTCCATTATTATCAATCGTTATTTTCGGTGTGATGTTTGTCAGTATTCCGATGTACCGCCGTGTGCAGGAGGCACTTGATAAACTGTTAGGAAGAACCCGTGAGAATTTGTCCGGTGTCCGTGTGCAGCGTGCTTTTAATAAGCAGGAACAGGAGAAGGAAAAATTTGCGGAAGAAAATCAGGCATTAAATAAGTTCCAGATGGTAGTGGGAAGAGTTTCCGCACTTACAAACCCGATTACCTATCTGATTATCAATGTCGGAGTAATTGCGTTAATCTGGATTGGTGCGCTGAAAGTAGATGCCGGTTATTTGTCTCAGGGACAGGTAGTTGCGTTAGTTAATTATACGGCACAGATTTTGGTAGAATTAATCAAACTGGCAAACATGATTGTTATGGTAAATAAAGCGATTGCCTGTGGTGACCGTGTGCAGGAAGTCTTTGAGAGAGAACCGGGACTTTCTACGCCGAATGAGGAGACAAAGCCGGGGGATGGCGACATTGCTGTTTCATTTGAACATGTCGGTCTTGTCTATCCGGGGACCCATACGGAATCCCTTACCGATATTCATTTTTCCGTGAAAAAGGGAGAGACCGTTGGCGTTATCGGTGGTACCGGTTCCGGAAAAACATCGTTAGTTCATTTGATTCCGAGATTTTATGATATTACATCCGGTAAATTATTCGTTGATGGCGTAGAGGTTCATAAGCAGTCACTTGCCTTGTTGAGAAAACGGATTGGTGTTGTGCTTCAGAAAGCCGTTTTGTTTGAAGGAACCATCCGCTCCAACCTGCAATGGGGCAAAAAAGATGCAACGGAAGAGGAAATGTGGAAGGCGCTTGAAATTGCTCAGGCAAAAGAAGTTGTTCTTGGAAAACCGGATGGACTGGATTCGGTTGTGGAGCAGGGAGGGCGAAATTTCTCCGGCGGACAGAAACAGCGTCTGACAATTGCCAGAGCATTGGTGAGAAGACCGGAAATATTGATTATGGATGATAGTGCCTCGGCACTTGATTATGCAACGGATGCCGCTCTTAGAAAGGCAATTCGCGAAGAATTAAAAGATATGACACTTTTTATTGTTTCCCAGCGTGCGGCTTCGGTGCGGAATGCGGATAAGATTGTTGTGCTTGATGATGGCGTGATTGTAGGAATGGGAACGCATGATACGCTGATTGATTCCTGTGAGGTCTACCGGGAAATTTATGAATCCCAATACGGAAAGGGGGCAAGATAGTCATGACGCAGAAGGAAACGATAAAAAAGGTGCTGCATTATATCCGCCGCTACCGGTTTTTCCTGATTGTTTCTCTTGTACTGGCGCTGATTACGGTTGTGCTTACCCTTTACGTGCCGATTCTTACCGGACAAGCAGTGGATTTGATTGTAGGAAAAGGACAAGTTGATTTTGCCGGTGTTTATCACATTTGTGTGAAAATCGGAATTGCTATTTTGCTTACGATGGCGGCACAGTGGGTGATGAATGTTGCCAATAACAAAATCACTTACAGTGTTGTGCGTGATATCCGTACGGATGCTTTTGAGAAAATTCAGATACTTCCGCTTAGTTACATTGACAGTCATTCTTATGGTGGAATTGTGAGCCGTGTTATTGCGGATGCCGACCAGTTTGCCGACGGATTGTTGATGGGATTTACCCAGTTGTTTACCGGTGTAATTACGATTTTAGGAACGCTTGGCTTTATGCTTAGTGTCAGTGTACCGATTGCATTAGTCGTTGTGGTTTTGACACCGGTATCTCTGTTTGTGGCAGCGTTTATTGCGAAAAGAACATATCAGATGTTTCGTATGCAGTCAGAGACCAGAGGGGAGCAGACGGCGCTGATTGAAGAAATGATTGGCAACCAGAAAGTAGTTCAGGCATTTGGACAGGAGAATGAAGTAGGAGACCGTTTTGATGAAATTAATGACCGTCTTTCTAAGTATTCGCTTCAGGGAACCTTTTTCTCATCCATTACCAATCCGTCCACTCGTTTTGTCAATGCGCTTGTGTATGCGGCAGTTGGTGTGTTTGGTGCCTTTTTCGCGATTCAGGGCGGTATTTCGGTTGGGCAGCTTTCCTGTTTCTTAAGTTACGCAAACCAGTATACAAAACCGTTTAACGAAATTTCAGGTGTCGTGACAGAGCTTCAAAATGCGATTGCCTGTGCCGGACGAGTGCTTGAGTTGATTGAAGAAACACCGGAGATTCCGGATTCAGAAGATGCCATAAACCTTGGCAAAGCAGATGGAAAAGTAGAAATTGAAGATGTGTATTTTTCTTATGAGCCGAATCAGAAATTGATTGAGCATTTTAATTTACAGGTAAAGCCTGGACAGCGTGTAGCAATTGTTGGTCCTACCGGCTGTGGTAAAACGACGTTAATTAATCTCTTGATGCGGTTTTATGATGTAAATTCCGGTGCAATTAAAGTAAGTGAAAAAGATATCCGGAAAGTGACGAGAGAGAGTCTTCGTGCTAATTATGGTATGGTGCTTCAGGAAACGTGGTTAAAGCAGGGAACCATCCGGGAAAATATCGTGATGGGGCGTGAGAATGCGACGGACGATGAAGTGTTAGCAGCGGCAAAGGCAAGTCATGCACACAGTTTTATTAAGAGACTTCCAAACGGTTATGATACCGTGATTGGTGAAGATGGCGGAAGTTTGTCGGCAGGACAGAAACAGTTGTTATGTATTACGAGAGTAATGCTTTGTCTGCCGCCAATGCTGATTTTGGATGAGGCAACTTCATCCATTGATACGCGCACCGAGATGAGGATTCAGAAGGCGTTTGCTACGATGATGCAGGGTAGAACCAGTTTCCTGGTGGCGCATCGTTTGTCAACCATTCAGGAAGCAGATGTGATTCTTGTGATGCGGGATGGAAAAATCGTGGAGCAGGGAAATCATGAAGAACTGTTAGCTGCAAATGGATTTTATAAGAATTTGTTTGATGCTCAGTGGAGCTAAAAGAATAAAAAAGACCTGCCGTGTGGTTTACTGCACGGCAGGTCTTTTTTTAATTAACCCATTTGTACGGTTACAGAAACTTGTTTTTTGGATGCGTCATACGGAATTACGGTTGTCTGTCCAAGACTTTGTCCGTCAACAATTAATTCCTTTACACCCTTTTCAATATTATCCGGATTCTTTACTTCAATGTTGTATTCAACACCGCGGAATGTACGGGTAATTGTAAAGTCACCAAAGTTTTTCGGAATACATGGATTCACGCTCAATCCTTTTAATGTTGGCTCAACACCTAAAATGAATTGGGATACATTTAAGAAGGTCCAGGCGGCAGTTCCTGTGAGCCAGCTGTTTTTCGCCTCACCAAATGTCTTAGCATCTTTTCCGGCAATCATCTGGGAATAGACATACGGTTCGGTGCGATGGATTTCACTGATTTCTTCTAAATAAGCCGGGCAGGTTTTGCGGTAAATTTCAAAAGCTCTGTCACCGCGTCCAATCTGTGTTTCAGCAGCGGAAATCCAAGGGTTATTGTGACAGAAGATACCGGCATTTTCTTTGTATCCCGGCGGATAAGAAGAAATCTCACCAAGGTTTACATAGTATTTTGTATATGGTGGCTGCAAAAGCACAATACCATATTTGGTATCCAGTTTTTCTTTTACGGAATCCAATGCTTTTTTAGCAAGACCGTTTTCTACGCCGACACCTGCCAATACACAGAAACCCTGAGGTTCAATATAAATCTGTCCCTCTTCACATTCTTTGGAACCGACTTTGTTGCCGTCTGCGTCGTAAGCACGTAAGAACCATTCGCCGTCCCAACCGCTTTCTTCAATGGCTGCGACCATTTTTTCAACTTCTTCTCTGGCTCTTTTGGCTTCTTCCGGTTTATTAATTGCGTCGCAGAGGTCAGCGTATTCTTTACCGTATTTGACAAACATACCGGCAATAAATACCGATTCAGCAACCGGTCCTTCGCTTGGGCCAAAGGTCTGGAAGGATTCGCCCGGTTCTTTGGAGAAGCAGTTCAAGTTCAGGCAGTCGTTCCAGTCGGCGCGTCCGATCAATGGAAGATTGTGCGGTCCTTTGTGGTTGACTGTGTAGTTAAAGGAGCGTGTCAGATGTTCAAACAAACTTGTTGCCACGCTAAAATCATTATCATAAGGAACGGTTTCGTCCAAAATGGAGAAATCACCGGTTTCACGGATGTAAGCGGAAGTTCCGGCAATCAGCCACAATGGATCATCGTTGAATCCGCTACCGATATCGCTGTTTCCTTTTTTTGTTAATGGCTGATACTGGTGGTAAGCACTGCCGTCAGCAAACTGTGTGGATGCGATATCGATGATTCGCTCTCTGGCGCGGTCCGGAATCAGGTGGACAAAGCCAAGCAAATCCTGACAGGAATCACGGAATCCCATGCCTCGTCCGATTCCGGACTCATAATAAGAAGCGGAACGCGACATATTAAAGGTAACCATGCACTGATACTGGTTCCAGATATTTACCATGCGGTTTAATTTTTCGTCCTCTGACTTCACCGTATAGTGGGAGAGGAGACGGTTCCAATGCTCATTCAATTCGTGGAAGGCATCGCTTACCTGCTCTTTCGTTTGGTATTTGTTAAGCAGTTCGTCTGCCGGTTTTTTGTTAATTACATTTGGTGCTTCAAATTTATCATCCGGGTCATTTTCGCAGTAGCCGAGAACGAATACAAGTGTCTCACATTCACCCGGTTTCAGTGTCAGATTAATCTGGTGTGAACCAATCGGATACCAGCCGCTTGCGATCGAATCGGTAGCATTTCCCTGTTCGATGGCAAGAGGGTCTGCAGCACTGCGGTATGCACCAAGAAAGGCGTCGCGGCTTGTATCAAATCCGTCAATATCATGATTTACGGCAAAGACCGCATAATGGTTGCGGCGCTCGCGGTATTCTGTTTTGTGGTAAATGCGGGAGCCGATAATCTCTACTTCTCCGGTATTTAAGTTTCGCTGGAAGTTTGTCATATCGTCCATTGCATTCCAGAGACAGAACTCAATATAGGAAAATAAAGTTATGGTGCGCTCGCAATCTGTTGTGTTGGTAATTGTGATTTCATTGATTTCACAATTGTCGTGAACCGGAACAAAAGTCAAAAGATTTGCATTGATTCCATCTTTCTCAGATATAAAGCGGGTGTAACCCATGCCGTGGCGGCATTCATAGGAATCCAAATCTGTTTTGACCGGCATCCAACCGGGATTCCATACGGTATCACCGTCTTTTATATAGAAGTAACGGCCACCCTCATCGTTTGGAATGTTGTTGTAGCGGTAACGTGTCAAGCGCAACAACTTTGCATCTTTATAGAAACTATACCCGCCACCGGTGTTGGAAATCAAAGAAAAGAAATCCGTGCTGCCTAAATAGTTAATCCAAGGCAGTGGTGTTTTGGGAGTTGTAATCACATATTCACGATTGGCGTCATCAAATTTTCCGAATTTCATAGAACCTCCATTCCGATGCTTTGCAAAGCATCTTTATAATAGTATTAGCATAACGTCACTAGGCGGAGTGCTCCGCATCTTACGCACTCCTGAAAATATGAGGAATCCGCAGATTTGTTACACAAATCGCTTCTTCCTCATATTTTGCGGTTATCAAGATCAACGTTTCTTTCGTGCAAGCACGAAAAATCGTTGACTTTGATAACCTGGGGACTTACGAAAACGATTTCGTGATAATTTCATTATATAGGAAGTCGAAGGGAAATGCAAGCAAGATATTTGTGCAATTCTAACAAAAAAATTTAAATTAGTATTGACTCTTTGTGAAAAGTGTGGTACAGTAGACTTACGAAAACGATTACGGAAAACGAGGAATGCTCATGGTATCAATGAAAGACATCTCAGAGACATGCGGTGTATCGATTGCGACAGTAAGCAAAGCATTGAATGGACGCACTGATATAAGTACTTCGACAAAAGAACGGGTGCTTGAGGTGGCTAAGAAGATGGGCTATGTACCAAACTCATCCGCTCGTGCACTGAAGACAAACCGTACTTATAACATTGGAGTGTTATTTGCGGATGAAGCGCGAAGTGGTTTGACCCATTCCTATTTTTCTCCGGTGCTTGACAGCTTCCGACAGGGAGTGGAAGAAAAGGGATATGATATAACCTTTTTGGGAAGGCATGTGGGAAAGAGTGAATTGTCCTATAGTGAACATAGCAAATATCGCGGAGTCGATGGTGTGATTGTTGCTTGTGTGGATTTTGAAGCGGAAGAAGTAAAAGAGTTGCTTCAAAGTGGTATACCGGTTGTGACAATCGATTATATATTTAATGACAAGGCATGTGTTATGTCGGACAACATTAGAGGAATGGAACAATTGGTTTCTTACATTATACAATGTGGACATAAGAAAATTGCTTATATCCACGGCGCGGATTCTTTTGTTACAAGAAGCCGTATCGGAAGTTTTTTGCGGACGATGAAAAAGTATGGGATAGAAACCGAAGACAGATATATTCGGGAAGGTATTTACCACGCACCGGATGTATCGGCAAAAATTACTCACGAATTATTATCATTGGAAGATAGACCTACTTGTATTGTTTATCCGGATGATTTTTCTTGTATCGGAGGTATTAATGTGATTCGAAGCAAAGGACTTTCGATTCCTAACGATATCTCAGTAGCCGGTTATGACGGACAAAGAATTGCCCGTGTGATTGAGCCGAAGATAACGACTTACCGGCAGAATACAGAACAAATCGGAAGAGTCGCAGCGACAAAGTTAGTAGAGCTGATTGAACAGCCGGAGCTGGCACTTGTTGAAAGACTTGATGTACAAGGAGAATTAATACGAGGATGTTCGGTTCTTTCGATGAAATAATAAACGTTATTCCTTAAAGGAATGACACGAAACTGTTCACAACTTTCATGAAGAAATTTGTGGAAGAATAAGAAATTATTATTTTAGGAGGGTATTGATTTATGAGGAAAAAATGGTTAGCGCTGGCATTGTCTATGGCTATGGTAGTTGGTTCAATTACCGGATGTGGCGGAAGTGACAGCAACAAGGATGCAAGTAATTCATCAAAGAGCAACGATTCAGCAAAAGTGGAAACCGTAGCTGATGGTGGCGGAAAAGTTCTTAACATTTATGTTTGGAACACAGAGTTCAAAGAGCGTTTTGAAAAGTATTATCCGGATTACAACAAAGATACACAGAGTATCGGTGATGTAAAAGTTAAATTCGTGACAAACACAAACGAAGGTGGTGTTTATCAGAAGAAACTGGATGCTGCTTTGAAAAAACAGGACAGCGCAAGTGCAGATGACAAAATTGATATGTTCCTCTGCGAGATGGATTATGTAAACAAGTACACAAATACAGACATGGCTCTTGATATTAAATCACTTGGACTTACCGATGATGATTTGAGCCAGATGTATGATTACACAAAACAGGCTGCTACAAAGAGTGATGGTACTCTTCGTGCTGTTTCATGGCAGGGCTGCCCTGGTGGATTTGTTTATCGTCGTTCTATCGCAAAAGAAGTATTCGGAACAGATGATATCGAAAAGATTCAGGAGCAGGTATCTGACTGGGATAAGTTCGCAGCAGCTGCTGAGACTTTGAAGGGCAAAGGATACAAGATGCTTTCCGGTTATGATGATGCACTTCGTGTATACTCAAACAACGTAAGCCAGAAATGTGTAAATGATGAAGGTGTTATCCAGATTGACCCATCCATCGAAAAATGGATTGACACAACAAAAGAGTATACTGACAAAGGTTACAACAACGGAACAAGCCTTTGGGCTGAAGAGTGGACTGCTGACATGGGCAAAGATAGTAAAGTATTTGGTTACTTCATGCCTGCATGGGGCATTAACTTCTCCATGGCAGAAGGATCCGGTGCTAAGAAAAATGATGACGGTACCTTTACACCGGGCGGAAGTTACGGTGACTGGGCTGTAGTAACCGGACCACAGTCATTCAACTGGGGCGGTTCCTTCATCTGTGGAGCAGCTGGAACAGATAAT
>OHDH01000473.1_pt1 | contig 19505 bp, 20 predicted proteins | sample 1566921 | NCBI WGS metagenome assembly OHDH01 (sample SAMEA3879585, study PRJEB24766) | human gut metagenome | biome: human-associated habitat; feature: feces | place: USA | collected 1985/1987
ACACATAGGCTTCCTTTCCAGCCACAGTGGTCTTGCCAGTCACATTGGAAATGCTGAGCTGATATTGAACCGCTTCCCCTTCCCTTCTGTCATAGCCGTTCACCTGCACGGTTTCTGCGCCGAAAGCTGTCACAGGCAGTGCCATTGCCAATACCAAAGCCGCAGCCAGCCCCCTCATACTTCTTTTTTTCATAAATAACCCCTCCTAATACATAAACATTTTTTTGTATCTCAGCAGATACAACCACATTATAACAAGGAAAGTGTTCCTCCACAAGAACATTTTCCCTCCCTATAAAAAAAACATCGGCAGGCCATTAGGGGCATCTTCATAAGAAAACAAAAAAGCTGAAATCCTTATGATATAGAGGATTCCAGCTTTTTTATTTTTATGAGATTTTATTTGATATGTTTTCTTCCAAAGACAGCCGTCGCATACCGATGTTTCTATCTTACAGTTCGATGATTTCCGCGTTTTCCACGGCTTCTTCCAGATATTTATCCAGGTCTGTCAGCTTCCGTTCAATACGTTCGATGACATTCAAACGAGGTTTGATCTGGGGGTGTTTTGCTACGAAAATGGTGCAGCAGTCTTCGTAAGGACGAATGGAAATGTCATAGGTGCCGATTTTGGTACCAATGTTGATGATTTCCTGTTTATCCATACCTGCCAGAGGACGCAGCACAGGCATGTTGCAGACTGCGTTGATGGCATAAATGCCCTGCATGGTCTGGCTGGCTACCTGACCCACGCTTTCGCCGGTAATCAGGCTCCATGCGCCGTCTTTTTCCGCGATTTTTTCTGCCGCAGTCAACTTCGGCCCAACTTGGGCCGAGGTTAAATCCGTCCTGGCTCCTTGGTGCTTAATGGCATCCAGCTTCATTTTATAAGCAAATGCTCTTTCACTGGGGAGGAGACTTTCTCGTTGCAGATTGCTGTCAACCATAATAATTGTGGCTGCATCATCGTCCAGATCACGGACAATTACCGGCATGGTCTCCTTTTCTGCCAGCTCACTGGCTCTGTGCCGCCTGTGTCCGGCTACCAGCTCATAACCGCCCTCCGGGTCCGGTCGAGCAATCGCCGGAACCAGAACGCCATACTGCTTGATACTGTCAGCGGTCTCCATCATGGCTTCGTCATCCTTGACTTTGAATGGGTGGTTCTTAAAGGGATGCAGTTCAGACAGCGGAATTTCCTGAATCTTTTCCAGCTTTGCATCCTGACGGCCTTCTTCGGTGGAGAACAGATCATCTACCGAGGCCAGCTCTATTTTTTTCGCGCTGCTTTTCAAGTTTCAACACCTCCTTCGTCAGATTTCGATACCCCTCTGCCACCTTGCCGCCAGGGTCATGGGCGAAAATACTTTTTCCCTCTGCGCTGATTTCCTTTGCACGGACAGAGTGTGGAATCTCCGTTCCAAAGACTTTGATTTTACTTCCATAGGTGTCCCGCAGCAAAGCAGCAATCTCTTTTGCAAAGTTGGTGCGGTTATCCACCATCGTCAGCAGGATACCGTCAATCTGGAGCTTTGGATTGATCTGCCGTTTCACCTTACTGACCGTAGATAGAAGCTGTTCCAGTCCTTTGGCAGGCAGATACTCTGCCTGCACGGGAATTATGATCCTGTTCGCAGCCGCCAGCGCATTGACCGTAAGCATCCCCAACGAGGGCTGACAGTCAATCAGGATATGGGAATATTGTCCCTTCAGTGTGTCCAGGTATTGCCGTAAAATTGTTTCACGGCTCATGGCGTTTACCAGAGAAACCTCCATACCGGAAAGCTGAATATCCGCAGGCATCAGGTCAACGCCTTCTGCATGATGCAGAATACCTTCTCCGGGGCGTATAGGCTGATCCATCAGAATTTTGCCCATTGCATCCGACAGTGTAAATGGCAGCTTGTCCGGTTGCGGATTTCCCAAGCTGATTGTCAGGCTTCCTTGTGGGTCCCCGTCGATCAGAAGCACTTTCTTTCCGGCCTGTGCCAGACCTATTCCCAAGTTCGCACAGGTTGTTGTTTTGCCAACGCCGCCTTTCTGGTTGGCGATGGCGATGATTTGTGTGTTCATGACTTCACCTCATTTCTGATTGTTGCTGTTGTTTCTGGAAATAGAAAAAGCCGCCACTTCAAAATCATAAAGTGACGGCCCTTTCTAATGCCGGAATCTCTGAAACAAAAAAGCACCCAGTTATTTGTTACTGAGTGCCTGCATTAGAATCGTATTTAATTGTTCAGATTTGGTCAGATTATGCCAAACCCTCCAGCGAAAAATCCGGTGTCTGAGAGTGCCAAATCACCCTCAAAAATACCCCCGAAATTGCTCTCTGGTTGTCCTATTTTTTAACCACTAAGGCCGTTTTTTGACCCCATTTTTGCCGGTTGTCCTATATTTAACCACTAAAACTTGGGTGAAATCGGCTCTCGTTTTGCCAAATTTGGTCAAACCATATCAGCCCGTTTAGATATAGCAAAAGCCCGGAAAACCTTGATTTTCCGGGCTTTTTGAACCATTTTGATATAGTCTGAGCAGTCGATTATCGCTTGCTGAACTGTGGAGCGCGACGAGCTGCTTTGAGACCGTACTTCTTACGCTCTTTCATACGAGGATCACGTGTTAAGAATCCTGCTTTCTTTAATACTGGTCTGTAGTCAGCATCTACATTTAATAATGCACGAGCGATACCATGACGGATAGCTCCTGCCTGTCCTGTGTATCCACCACCGCGAACGTTTACTAAAACGTCGAATTTATCAGCTGTCTCGGTAGCAGTTAAAGGCTGACGAACAACAACCTTTAATGTCTCTAATCCGAAATACTCATCCATATCTCTTTTATTGATGGTAATTTTACCTGTACCTGGTACTAAATATACTCTGGCAACAGATGATTTTCTTCTTCCTGTTCCGTAATACTTTGTATTAGCCACTGTTTTTCCCTCCTAATTAAAATGTTAAAGCTTCAGGTTTCTGAGCTGCATGCTTGTGATCCGGTCCAACGTATACGAATAATTTTGTATACATCTCTCTTCCTAAAGGTCCCTTTGGAAGCATGCCTTTTACTGCGTGCTCGATAACTCTTTCCGGATGTTTTGCTAACATTTCTTTTAAGGTAGTCTCTTTCATACCACCTACATAATCAGAGTGATTGTAGTAGATCTTCTGCTCTAATTTCTTACCGGTTACTTTGATCTTCTCAGCGTTAACAACGATTACATAATCACCTGTGTCGATGTGCGGTGTAAAGATTGGTTTATTCTTTCCTCTTAATACTTTAGCAACTTCAGATGCTAAACGTCCTAATGTCATACCTTCAGCGTCAACTACATACCATTTTCTATCAATGGTAGCTGGGCTAGCCATAAAAGTTTTCATTGATCTTCCTCCTAGAAATAATGTTACGGAACACCTCTGCAATGTGAATGTCCAGGACACACCGCTTGGTATTCAATAAATTGTTTATAGTTTAAATGTCGCTCCGGGGCTTTGGATTGACATTACTTCACTATCACAGACTTAAATAGTATAGTACACGACGCCTTGTGTGTCAAGGATTTTTTTACTTTAGATCAAACTTTTTACAAATAAAACTATCTTCCAAATTAACTCTGAAAGAGGCGGATATCCTTTATCAGATGTCCGCCTCTAATCTGCCTATTTCGTTATCTCAAACTTAAATTTATTACTGCTCCATACATTGTCCTTAAAATGAATTTCGATTGTTTTCCAGTCCGCCGGGACCTCATACCCAATCACACCATTCATTTTTTTCCCTGCTGCAATGGTTCCATCTAACTGATTTTGATCATTTTTCTCCAAAAGAGCACTCACTGAATAATTCAGTGCATAATCGTCCGCATATGCTTCAAAACTCGCCATACTGCTTATATTTATCTCAGAATCAGAATTATTTGCGATTTCAAACTCTACCAGAACAAACTCATTTCCATCTGCCGGTTTATTATACTCTGACCCGCTGCTCTGCGTATAATTGACCATTGTAACCTGCACATCATTCATTTCTGCAGTTTCACCAATACCAAATATATCCTTCTCACTATCTTCTTGTTTGACAGAGGTATCTTCTGTAGTATCATTCACCACATCAGCCTTGTTATCTGTATTATTCTGCGTCGAGGCATTCTCTACATTTTTCGTTTTATCCGCTCCACCGCCCGACATTGCTGCAATAATAATAACCACCACCACCACGATCACGATCCATTTCCCGATACCGCCCTGTTTCTTTCTGCAGTTTGGGCAGACCTTCGCGCCTTTCGGTATCTCACTCTTACAGTGTTTGCACAACTTTGTTTCATTTTCCATTTCATAATCCTCCTTGTTTTGCGGAGCAAAATGCGAGCCCTTTGGTGAGCAGAGGATTTTACTCCTTGTTTTGCGGAGCAAAATGCGAGCCCTTTGGTGAGCAATGCCCAGCACTCTGGGCACGGATTTTACTCCTTTGTTTTACTACTTTTTATTTCATCCTACTTTATGCTACTTTATCCTACTTAGTGGTATATGTCAACCATTTATCGTATATATAAAAATAGAGTTATTTAATCGAAAACGAAATGAGGCTGTCTATGAAACCATTAAAAAATAAAGTAAGCATCACACTTGATTCAGACATCATTGAACAGTTAAAGCTCCTCGCCGAGCAGGACGACCGTTCTTTTTCCCAATATATCAATATGATATTGAAAGAATATCTGACCCAGGCGGACAAAAAGAAAGAAGCGTAAAACATCTCTGTCTTATGCTTCTCTCATCTTAGCCGTATTTCATTTATTTTTGGTATGCACCGTGCATACATTTTCACATTATATAATGTTGAGTTCAAATAGTAAGTTCAATTTTTGACTGTCAAATTACATTTAAAATAATATTGCTTCTAAGATCGCGCAGATGGCAGCTGCAGCAAAAAGAAATATAAATTCCGCTGCAGCATAACCGATCAGTCTTACGAACCGGTTCTTACTGTTTACAACCGGTATGTTTCTCCGCATTCCCATATAATCACAGACAAAAAATATAAATACGATCTGCGACAGCCAGACCACCAGCCGTTCCAGTGTCAATTTTGACTGCGGGAGCAGTTTTCCATTCGCATCATGCGCTTCTAACGACCACGCGGTAACTGTGGTCAGTGCATATCCTATGACTGCGACGATCATTTTCCATACTTTTCCTGTCCGAAATCCCGGTATTTTATAAAAAGGGATTTCACCGGCTTGATCTTTTTTACAGCTCTGCGCACAATAAAACTTATTTTTATCACTATCCATACTACTGCAGGGGATTTCCGCTGCATTGCAGATATCCGCCTTAAGTTCATCCACATTCTGATACCGGTCCTCAGGGTTTATCTTAATGCATTTTAACACAATCGTCCTGAATTTTCCTTCGGTCAGCTTTTCCATCGGGAACTCTCTCACAAGCATGTAATTAAGCAGCACACCCATCGCATAAATATCGGTTCTCGCATCCGTCTGTCCGAACCCAAACTGTTCCGGCGCTGCATAGCCTTGCGTTCCCATCATAACAGTATCCTTTGACTTGCCAGGCTGGTAGATTCTCGCAATGTCAAAATCGACCAGCTTCACTTCCCCCTCATTGGTCAGAATCACATTCTCCGCTTTCAAGTCTCTGCATATGACTGGCATTTTTGCATGGTGCAAAGGGTAAAGCGCATTGCACAGACAGATTATGATATCAGCAGCGTCTTTCTCCGAAAAATATTTTTCTTTTAACATTTCTTCCAGATTTTTTCCGCTCAAGTACTCCTCGATCACGATCAGATTCGTATCGGTCTGAATACACTCATAGATCTTTGGTATATACGCATTCGGATTTTCCTTTAAAAAAAGATAAATCTCCTCCAGGTCCAATGCAACATACTTTCGCACACCAATCACACCATTCACTTGGTTTCTTACGATATGTACTTTTTCATTGTCACCCAGTCTGCCAAGATCCACATATTCTGACAAACAGTACTCCTCATCTAACCGCATATAATTTCCCACCATTTTCTTGCATTCATCTTTACAACACGATATTATAAATGTCAGGGCAGTTCATGCGCCCAAACCAGCATTTACAATTTGTAGTATAAAAATATTTTATTATTTTTTACAGTACAATTCAAGGAGACTTTATGGATCAGAAAACGACCGGCGAACTGATGCAGCTTCTCTCTTCCGCCAAAAATATTTCCGATTTAAAACAATACACTGACGCACTTGCAGACATGACATCTTCCGTGACCTTTCCGGAATATTTAAATGAACTGATGCATGCCCGCGGCGTGACCGCCTCAAAACTGATCTCTGCAGCCCAGATTCAGCGCAATTACGGCTATCAGATCTTAGACGGCAGGCGAAGTCCCTCCCGTGATAAAGTCATTTCTCTCTGCCTTGCACTAAAGCTTGAGCTCCCGGAAACACAGCGTGCTCTCACGCTCACAAAAAACGGACAGCTCTATTCCAAAAACAAACGGGATTCCATCCTCATTTTTGCTTTTGGGAAAAAGCTGTCCGTAATTGACACAAACGTGCTTTTAGAAGAAATGAATGAGCCTGTTTTAAACTGACTTCTGCATCATTCAAAAACATCCTGCCCTGTTGTAACATCTTTTCAAAGTGCACTTCTTTCTCATTCTACGTTTTCAAACTCGATCCCCATCATCGTAAGCCCGTGTGCCGGCGCCGTAGGCCCTGCCGCGCTGCGGTCTTTCTTTGCAAGAATTTCTTTTACCGCCTCCGGTTCGATCGCACCACCGCCAACCTGCACTAATGTCCCTGCAATGATCCGTACCATATTGTAAAGGAAACCGTTTCCCGTCACGCGGATCGTGATGATATCTCCTTCTTTTTCCACATCACAGGCATAGATCGTGCGCACCGTCGTCTTTACCTGTGCACCGATCGCACAAAAACTCTTAAAATCATGCTCTCCCCCAAGATAAGATGCCGCTTTTTTCATTTTCTCCACATCCAGTGGATAATGATAAAAATAGGTATCCAGCCGTCTTGTCGGCATACGGAATGTCCGGTTTAAAATACGGTATTCATAAGTTTTTCTGCTGTTCTGATAGCGCGGATGCCAGCCATCCTCCACCTCACAGGATCCCTGCACCACAATATCTTCCGGCAGTCTCTGATTGAGTGCAAATGCAATTTTATCTGCCGGCATCCTCGTGTTTGTATCAAATACTGCAATATTTCCAAGGGAATGTACACCCGAATCCGTCCGGCTCGCACCGCTCACCACGATCTGCTCGCCCAGAAGATTCGAAAGATTCTTATTTAGCACTTCTTCTATCGTGATACCGTTCGGCTGCACCTGCCATCCTTTGTAATTCGTTCCGTCATACGCCACGATCATTTTTACACGCATAGTAATCTCCTGTTCTGAGCCGCATGCTGCGATAAAGCGGCAACAATCTGACCTTCCCGCAGACATATTTTTATATATTGCCGTAAAAGCCGCTTGTTTTTCCAACAGACAAATATCCCTGGAATCAAGCTTATTTTTCACGCTGACTTTCTGTTCTGTTTATAAAATCCGTAGAACAGAATAGTCCGTGCACTTCAATATCCAATGGGTGAAAACCTAATCTCTCAGCATCATTTCGCCCATTCCTTCTTTCTTTTCAACATCTTTTTCACTGTTTTGGGCGAAATCTTCTTCTATTTTCCCGTTTCACCCTGGATTTTTCATTTTTGCGGGCTATTTACGCTGGTTCATGTCATTTTCGCCCATTTTCCTGTATTTTGACTGATTTTCTATCAACAAATGGATGAATTACTTCTATTTTTCATCTGTTTCGCCCATGTTCAAACTTTGTATGGATGGAACTTCTTCTTAGCCAGGTGAATATTCCTCCTGTGAGATTTTTTCATTCATAAGATTCGGGTGGCAAAGGGTGGCACACAACTTAGTGGTTGTCAAATTGCACAAAGCCGCTCCTATTTTCCAGCTTTGTGCAATACCCTTCCAAAATGACAAACTGCCCTGCCGGCATTCCATCATGAACCTCAGCCTGCCGGCACTGCAAAAATTTCCCGCGTCATAACTTACCTTACTGCGGAAACGGTAAAAAGAACCTGCACAGCAAAATAACCACAAAATACCCGATCACAAGCACATATGCTTTATGATCCACGCCTGCGTAACGCAGAGGTTTCATCTTGGTTCTGCCCTCGCCGCCATTGTAGCAGCGCGCTTCCATCGCCATCGCAAGGTCGTCTGCTCGACGGAACGCAGAGACGAATAACGGTACCAAAAGAGGAATCATGTTTTTCACTCTCAGTAACAGATTTCCGCTCTCAAAGTCAGCACCTCTCGCCATCTGTGCCTTCATGATCTTGTCTGTCTCCTCGATGAGGATCGGGATAAAACGAAGTGCAATCGACATCATCATCGCGATCGCATGAACCGGAACACCGATCTTTGATAACGGCATCAGTGATTTTTCCAGACCGTCCGTGAGCTGGTTTGGTGTCGTCGTAAGTGTCATGATCGAGGTTCCAAGGATCAGGTAGGTCAGACGGATCGCCATCAGAATCGCATTCTGTGCCCCCTCTGCCGTGATCTTAAAGATCCAGAATTTCACGATCGGCGTACCAGGTGTCAGAAAAAGGTTGAATGCCGCCGTGATCAGCATCAGCACCACGATCGCCTTCAAGCCCTTTACCATAAACTTAAATGGAACTTTGGACGTTCTGATGCAGAAGATCAAAAATACAGTCGCAACCAGAAGTGCCGCAATCCCTTTAAAACAAAACAATGATATAATATAAATAAATGTAGCAAACAGTTTTACGCGCGGGTCCAGTTTATGAATGACGGAATCCGCTGGATAATACTGGCCCAGTGTAATATCTCTTAACATCTTCTTCCTCCGAACCGTTACATATGAAAGTCTGTTTTTCCAGAATCAATTCCGGTCAGCGCCTCGAGCAGACAAGCTCTTGCCTCCGCCACCGTGGTTGCATCTGTATCCACATTCAGACCTTTTTCCTTCAGTTCATGCATCAGGTAAGTCACCTGCGGTGCTGCAAGTCCAACCGCCTCAAGTTCTTTGTAGTGGCGGAATACTTCTTTTGGCGCACCGTCTAACATCACACTGCCGTGATTCATCACGATAATACGCTCCACATATTTTGCGACGTCCTCCATGCTGTGCGATACTAAAATAACCGTAATACCGCGTTCCCTGTGCATCCGCTCCACAAGATCTAAGATCTCATCACGTCCTGCCGGATCAAGTCCCGCCGTCGGCTCATCTAAGATCAATACCTCCGGCTTCATGGCAAGCACGCCCGCAATCGCAACACGGCGTTTCTGTCCACCGGAAAGATCAAACGGAGACTGGTAATAAAGCTCCTCCGGCAGTCCGACACTCCGCAGCGCCTCAAATGCCCGAAGACCTGCCTCCTCTTTCGACAATCCCTGATTTTTCGGTCCGAAACACACGTCGTCAAAGATCGTTGTCTCAAACAACTGATGCTCCGGATACTGAAATACCAGCCCGACGCGGTTTCTCAATTCACGCAGGTCAAAATCATCTTCATAAATATCCTGACCATGAAAATAGATCGTCCCGGATGTCGCCTTCATCAGACCGTTCAAGTGCTGGATCAAGGTGGACTTTCCGGAACCGGTATGCCCGATCACGCCGATAAACTGTCCATCCTCGATCGTTAAGTTTACATCCTTTAACGCCTGGATCTGGTACGCAGTCCCTTCGCTGTATACATAATTCACTTTATCTAAAATAATTGACATGTTCATCCTCATTTCTGGGGCACCCACTGCAGAGCAGCACCCCAAAAGCCTTCCATTTTACTCAAAATCAGATGATCTTTTAAAAACATATAACCATAAAATGCCTGCTCTACTGATATTCCATCTCTGCGCTCCACATCATACACGTTCCACAATCATGCTATCATCGTGCTCCACATCATACGCATTCCATGATCATGAATCGATCTGTGCGATTCGCAGAATATGCCCCACAAGTTCTTCCCGCGTCAGCACGCCAAGCGGAATATCAAGTCCTGACTGTCTGAGCAGGTCAGCAAGGATCGTAACCTGCGGTACATCCAGCCGGTATTCCTTTAACTTTCCGACCTGGGAAAAAATTTCGCGCGGTGTCCCCTGCATGACAACTTTCCCCTTGTCCATCACAATCACCTTATCTGCACCGACGACTTCTTCCATATAATGTGTGATCAGAATGATCGTGACACCCTTTTTCTGATTGAGTTCATGCGCAGTGCGGATGACATCCGCTCTTCCGTTTGGGTCAAGCATTGCGGTCGGCTCGTCTAACACGATGCACTTTGGCTCCATCGCTACGACACCCGCGATCGCAACGCGCTGTTTCTGACCTCCGGAAAGTTTGTTTGGCGAATGATGACGGTATTTTAACATACCGACTGCCTTTAAACTCTCCTCCACACGCTGCCAGATCTCATCGGTCGGCACACCGATATTTTCCGGTCCGAATCCGACATCCTCCTCCACCACACTGGCAATGATCTGATTGTCTGGATTCTGGAAAACCATTCCGGCGGTCTTTCGCACCGGAATGACATTCTCCTCTTTAGAAACATCCATGCCGTCCACAAAAAGACTACCCTCGGACGGGGCTAACAGTGCATTGATATGCTTTGCAAGCGTAGATTTACCGGAACCGTTATGTCCTAAAATTGCGATAAAATCTCCCTGCTTCACATCGAGATCCACATGATCTAAGGCAGTCTGGATCGACTCTACGTTTCCCTCTTCATCACGTCTGATATATTCATGCACAAGCTGTTTTGCCTTAATAATTCCCATCTGTTTTTATTCCTTCCCGTATCAGTCATCCCAGCGCAGTCTGTGCAGTTCTCCCTGCAGCTTCATATGGTCAAACTGATTCTGTCTGAGTGCCTCATAGAGCACGATCGCAACGGAATTTGACAGGTTCAGTGAACGTGTCTCCCCGATCATCGGGATCCGCACACAGGTATCCGGATTGGCTTTTAAGATCTCCTCCGGGATTCCTGCACTCTCTTTTCCAAACATAATATAGCAGTCCGGCTCGTAGGAAACCTCTGTGTATACATGGCGTCCCTTTGTCGTTGCCATATAGATCTTTGCACCCGGATTTTTCTCACAGAAATCATCCCAGTTTACATAAGTTGTCACGTCAAGCTCACTCCAGTAATCCATCCCGGCACGCTTGATCGATTTTTCATCAAGATGAAATCCAAGCGGTTCGATCAGATGGAGCCTTGTCCCTGTTGCGACACAGGTTCTTCCGATATTTCCGGTATTTGCCGGGATCTCCGGCTCATATAAAACAATATTTAACTTTGCCATAATAATCCTCATTTCCAGGCAGTCTGCCAAACAGACCACAATATGAAAAATAAGCTGTCATGCCTGTTTTTCACCCTGTTTTCTCAGCCCTGTAATAAATGCCTCCATGCGGTTCATCGCCTCTTTTAAATTCTCCAGCGAATACGCATAGGAAATACGGATAAATCCTTCCCCGCAGTCTCCGAATGCCGTTCCCGGAACGACTGCAAGCTTCTCTGTATTTAAAAGCTCCGTGGCGAACTGCTCAGATGTCATACCGAATTCGCTGATACACGGGAACACATAAAATGCTCCAAACGGCTCGAAACAGGATAATCCCATCTCCTTAAAACGGTGCAGCAGATAGCGGCGTCTTCCGTTGTATTCCTCACGCATCTGTGCCACATCCTCATCACCGTTTTTTAATGCCTCCACGCCTGCGTACTGGCTGGTGGACGGTGCACACATGATCGCAAACTGGTGGATCTTTAACATCTGCTCAATGATCACACGCGGTCCACATGCATAGCCGAGACGCCATCCTGTCATGGCATGTGATTTGGAAAAACCGTTGATCACGATCGTTCTCTCCCACATTCCCGGCAGAGACGCAATCGTCACATGTTTCTCAAGGTAGGTAAGCTCTGAATAGATCTCGTCACTCAATACAAAAATATCATGTTTTTTGATCACTTCCGCGATTTTTTCAAGATCTGATTTTTCCATGATTGCCCCGGTTGGATTGTTCGGGAACGGAAGTACCAAAAGCTTTGTCTTTGGCGTGATCGCAGCCTCTAACTCTTCTGCAGTCAGACGAAATTCGTTTTCTGCCTTTAACTCGATCACGACCGGTACTCCGCCTGCTAAAACAGCACACGGCACATAGGACACATAACTCGGCTGTGGGATCAAAACCTCATCCCCCGGATCTAACATAGCACGCATTGCCGCATCGATTGCCTCACTGCCTCCGATCGTCACCATGATCTCATGATCCACGTCATAAGATATCCCGTAATGACGGTTCAGATAACGGTCGATCTCTGTCTTTAACTCTTTTAAACCTGCATTTGAGGTATAATGTGTTTTTCCTTTTTCCAGGGAATAAATACCCTCGTCGCGGATATGCCACGGCGTATCAAAATCCGGCTCGCCGACACCAAGGGAGATTGCGTCCTTCATCTCATGTACCACATCGAAGAACTTACGGATCCCGGACGGCTGGATCGTTGTAATTGTTTTATTTAATGGATCTCTCATATTACATCTCTATCCTTTCATCTTTTGCCGGTTCTGCCATAACGGTTCCGTGATCTTTGTATTTTTTCAGAATAAAATTCGTCTTTGTACTTAAAACAGAATCAAGCGGTGAAAGTTTATTGGAAACAAACTGGGAAACCTCACGCAGTGTCTTTCCCTCGATCGTTACCATAAAATCAAATCCGCCGGAGATCAGATAAACGGAATTTACTTCCGGATAGTTGTAAATGCGCTCTGCCACCTTGTCAAATCCCATTCCGCGCTGTGGTGTGACACGCACTTCGATTAAAGCTGTCACCTTTTCAATTCCCGCCTTATCCCAGTCGATCAGGGTATGGTATCCGCAGATAATATGCTCCTCTTCCATTTTCTGAAGCTCATTTACCACGGCTGCCTCATCTACACCTAAAATAATTGCCAGTTCCTTTAAATCAATTCTGCTGTTCTTCTCTATAAAAGTTAAAATCTTTTCACGCATGATAATCCTATCCTCCATAATTTGTACTCTTTTGAGCACTGCTTTAATCCATAACAACAGATCTGCCCGCTAAACGAAACTTGCAGTCTGTTTTTGTGTGAAAAATCTGATTTTCACACATTATACAACTTTATATAATTCGTCCGTCTTCGGCGGCTCTAAAAACCGTCTCTCATCCTCATTTAATAAAACTCTGTCATTTCCGGCTGTTGCTTTTCCGATAATTGTTGCCGGTATTCCTGCTTTTTTCAGTTCATTTACCAGCAGATTGCCATCGGCTGCCGCCATCAGCATAGAACCGCTTGAGATCAGTTCATATGGGTTGATTCCGAAAAATTCACAGATCTCGATTGTTTCCTGACGAACGGGAATCTTTTTTAAATCGATTTCAAGTCCGACGCCAGATGCTTCTGCCATTTCCCAGAGTGCACCAAAGATACCGCCCTCTGTGACGTCATGCATAGCACTAACGCCAGACCGAACGGCGACTGCGGCCTCTGAAAGCACGGATAAATATACATCCAGTTTTTTCGCATTTTCGATAAATGGTGCAGAAAATCTTGTTAAAAGATCTTTTTCTTTTTCCTTTGCAATGATGGAAGTTCCCTCGATCCCGATCCACTTTGTCACAAGAATATCCATGCCCGGCTTTGCCCCTCCGGTAGAGATCAGGCATCCGTCTTTTACTTTGCCGACACCACAAACGGAAATAACCGGCTGGTTGACAACTGCCGTGATCTCCGTATGACCGCCCATGACCTGCACGCCTGCCTTTGCACATGCAGCTTCTACCTGCTGCATCATCTCTCTTAGATCAGGCTCTTCAATCTCCGGTGGAAGCAAGACAGTAAGCAGAACGCCGACCGGCTCTGCCCCGGCACTGGCAAGATCATTTGCCGTAATCTGGATTGCAAGTGTACCGATATCCTGTGCCGTTCCTGTGATCGGATCTGTTGACATCACAAGTGTCTCATCCTCTGCCAGCTTGACCGCCGCGCAGTCCTCTCCCACACCGGCGCCTAAGACAACCTCCGGTCTTTTGGTATGTATCTGTTTAAATACGGAGCGTTTGAGCACATTCTCCGGTACTTTTCCAATCTTCATCGCAAACTCCATTCCTGTTTATAGTTATAGGCTGTCTCTTACGAGGCAGCCTCTTTTTGTTTCTTATAATAAATTACTGACCATTTCCACCGTTATCTCCGCTGACGTCCACCTGTCCGTCTCCGACAATTGCCTGTTCCTCTGCAGACTGGTTCTCTGCCGGCTGTTCCGGTGTGGCTGCTGCCGCTGCAGTAAACTGGGCAACTGCGGCATAGATCGTTCCTTCATCACCGGTCGCCAACGCCGCACCGATTGTCGCTGATGCATTCGGATCTTCCGATGCCGTTCCAACGTTTACGATCTTTGGTGATGCCTTATAAGTACTCTTATTAAATACTTCGCGGCTCTCTTCGACACCATCTACCGTAACGACTTTCCAGAGCTGTGCCACATATCCGACATGTTTTCCCTGGGATACACTCATAGTTCCCACCGGATCTCCGGTTGCAACAAACTGTGTGCCCGGATCCTGTTCTGATACAACTTCACTCTCATATGTCACCTTACGGTTTGCAGGTCTTGTCTCTTCCCCGTAAATATTGAAGTAAACATTTTTTCCTGAAGTATATCCTTCAATATAGATCGGTACGTCCTGATTATTGACAAATTTTAAATCCTTGTAATCGCCTGCGATCGCAGCATCCATGGATGGTTTGACATAGGTAACGATCATAGAATGGTTCGAACGCTCGGTAACTTCAAGTTCCGCTAAAATAACTGCATTATATAATGTTGTGGAAACCTGGCAGACGCCACCGCCATAGGACTGTACGGTCTGTCCATTTTCATAGGCTCCGGCCAGTTCATACCCATTGGCTGCATCTAACGGTCCGATCGTCTCATAAACAGAAAACTCTTCTCCCGGATATAAAACAGTTCCATTGATCTTGCCTGCTGCCGTTGCAATATTGTCACAGCGGTTCTGGGTAGAAGAACTGTAATTCGTATTGAATCCACCGAGCAGATCTTTTACCTTAGAAAGCTCTTCCTCGCTTCCCTTCGGCTCCACGATCTCTGCTGTAAGTTCAATATTTCCACCCTGTCCGTCCCAGTCGTTACTGACGTAATTTTCGATCGCTGCAATCGACTTTTCTACGTTGACTTCAACACCCTGCGACCCTTTGATGATCTTAAATGTTCCATTTTCACGCACCAGACCATTGTCCACTGCCTTCTGATCGAGCTCATCCGCTTTCTCGGCAAGCAGTTCTGATACTGTATCATGATCTACGTTCAACACCATATCAATGACAACACTGCCATTTTCAAGGTCTTTCTTATCTTTGTATTTTTTAATCAGATTGCCGCTTTTTCCGACATCCATCGCCTCTGAAACAACATTCATATCGGTAAACTCAAGTGCCAGATCCGATGCCTTTACCTGCGTACTATGCTCTCCTGCAGTCAGTGTAAATACAGCTTCCCCTGCATTATTTACATAATCAGTCACTGCATTCAAAGCTTCCTGCTCTGTCATACCGCCGACATCAATATTGCCAATATAAACTCCCTGCGCAATACGGTCTGTGTCTTCCGCTTTTGCCTGCGTCGGATTTAAAATAGTGCCAAATGCCACGGCTAACCCCAGAGCTGCTAATATTTTACCTGTTTTTTTCATCTTTTCCCTCTGAAACTATTACTTTTGCTGAATCTTTGCTGTTCATTTTATCACAACTGCCCTCTTTTTCAAGGTGCATTACCACGAATATATTTGACTGTTTGCCCTGTTTTTAGTATATTTTACATGAACAGATTTATTACAACAGTGCCGCAAGTACAGTCGTAAGCAGCATCGTTCCAACCAGAATGATCACAACTGCTGCAAGTACTTTTTTATTTTTCTTTTTACTGAAATCATACATATAAATGTACCTCCATTTCAAAAAACACGGCACGGAAAGGATTTCACATGCCATTTTTAGGTTTATTCATTGCAGTTGTCTGCCTGTTCACATTTTTCCGTAAACGTTCAAACCGCTCCCAGGAGAACGTAACTGACCGCTTCTGGAAAAGGGAATCCATCGCAAACAACACCCGCTTACAGGATTTAAGCGGACTCCCCTATATTACCATACCTTTTGACAAATTTCCAATAGGTATGTACGAAAATGATTTATTAAAAAATTATGAAAATACCCTGCAGACGCTTTCCGGGCAAAAGATCGTCAATTTCGGCACACAGACCAATACTGATCTGAAGATCACTTACGGTACTGCCAGTCTCCCTGCCCTGACGGAATACGAACAAAATTTTACCACACTCTGTCAGACGCTTACCGCCTATGCCGGACAGCTTTTCGAACTCGGTCATACCGATGATGCCCGTACAATTTTAGAATATGGTATCAGTATCGGCTCCGACTTAAGCCAGAATTATCTGCTTTTAGCTAAGATCTATCAGTCTTCCGGCGAAACCGAACGGATCCGGGAACTCCTTGCATCCGCGGAACAGCTTGATTCTCTGATGAAACGTTCGATCGTAGAAAAACTGACCGCCATGCTCCCGGAAGATACCGCAAATACGCCGGTACAATGATCCGTATCATGCTTCATAGACATCCGGCTCGTTCCACACATAATATTTTATGGCATTTTCCCATAGGTGGCGATCAGCCGGTCCGTCAGTCTTGACGCCTCGCTCCTTGTCATCTCCGGGAAATTTTCCGGCAGTTTGATCTGATAATGCGCCGCATATTCTCTTAAGTATTTTATCTGCCGTGCCGTTGCCGGCGTCTGTTTTTTCGCCTTATAAAGAAGCGGCTTTGGCATGAAATCTCCGGCAGATTCCTCCTCGTATCGTTCCCTGAGTGCCTCGTAAACCTGCCATGTTTCATATGCATCGTCAAATGCACGATGGGCATTTTCTCTTTTTACCCCAAAGCAGGCACACAGGCTTTCCAGATCCTTTTTCTGCTCTTTCGGCAAAAATTTCCTTGCAAGTTTTAAGGTATCAACCGCATTCCGTTCCAATGGCATATTATGATTTACCGCCCACTGCTTTAAAAATCCATAATCAAAAATCACATTCTGCCCAACGATGATATCCTCTCCGATAAATTCAAAGAACTGCCGCATTGCCTCTTCTTTTTCCATGCCGCCCTGCACCATCGCCTCCGTGATCCCGGTAAGTTCAGTTACTTTTTCCGGTATCTTTACGTTCTGGCATAAAATTGCACCAAATTTATCGACCGCCTGATGGTTCCGGACTCTGACTGCCCCTACTTCTAAAATATGATCGGTCTTTGCATTCAGACCTGTCATTTCAAGATCAATGACTACATAATCCTGCATCCTCATCCTCCATGATCCACGTCACCTTCGCCTGATGGTCTAATGGATCCCTGTCCGTATAATCGAACAGCGCATACAATGGTTTTCCTGCCCGTTTGGGCAGTTCTTTTAATACCCGTTCCCCTTTATCCGGAAAACGATAGGAAAAACACTCCACATGCGACTGCTTTCCATTTTTGCAGTATGCCCGCGTCACCTGTTTCCATACACTTAAATCTTTTGCCCAGGCAGGCCTGCTCTTGCAGTTTTCACGGTAATAAAGATCAAAGATCAGGCTTTCTTTTATGATATCCAGGATTTCCAGATGATCAGCTTTTTTCCCTGCCTCCGTAATATTCCGCTGTTCTCCGGCAGTGATATCTCCGGCAAATGTTTCTTTGATAAATTCCAGCAAGATCTCCGAGCGCCGGATCCTCGCGTGGCTCATGCCAAAATAGCCGTTTCTCTCATAATATTTTCCAAGCTCCTGAAACATGAAAAATGCGCTCTTAAATAAAACTCCGAGCACCTTCATCGTAATTTCAAACTGCCCGCTGTTATAATACACTTCCAGCATCTCTTCCACCTGACGTATCTTTAAGACATCCTCATAGGGAAGCCACTTTGTCTTCAGCACTTCATAGGGCGGTCTGCTGTGGTATTCGATCTCATATTCTTTCGCATGCTCATACATATAAGAGCCCTTTAACACCTTTAAGAATCCAAGCTGGAGCTGGTTTGGGCGGAGTTCATAGATCTCATCAAAGGATTTTGCAAACGTGTCATAATCTTCAAATGGGAGTCCTGCGATCAGATCCAGATGCTCATGGATATTCTCATGTTTCTGAACTTCTTTCACAACTTCCTTTAACCGTTCTAACTGCATGGTGCGGTGGATCTCTTTGATCGTCGCCCCGTTCGTCGACTGCACACCGATCTCTAACTGGATCAGCCCCGGCCGCATCGTTCCGATCAATGCAAGTTCTTCTTCCCTCAAAAGATCTGCAGAGATCTCAAAATGGAAATTGGTGATTCCGTTATCATGTTCCTTAATGTAAGACCAGATCTCCATTGCATGCGCATGATTACAGTTGAATGTCCTGTCCACAAATTTTACCTGCGGCACTTCCCGGTCAATAAAAAACTGCAGTTCCTTTTTCACAAGCTCCGCATCCCGGAAGCGAAGCTGCTTTTCCACTGAGGAAAGACAGTAACTGCAGGAAAACGGGCAGCCACGGCTCGACTCATAATAAATGATACGGTTTTTAAAATCGCCCGCCTTGTCATAGCAGAATGGAATGTCACTTAAATCGAGCATTTCCCGCGGTGCGGTAAAGATGATCTCATCCCCGTTCCGGTATGCGATCCCTGGTATTTCTCCAGGTTTCGATCTTTCCTCCGTGCTTTTACCCTCTCCTGTTATCTGTGTTTCCTGTATTTTCTGCTTTTCTTTGTCTCTCCGGCTTTCCCCGGCATAATACTCCGCCAGCTCACAGAATGTCTTTTCCCCTTCCCCGATCATCACACCGGTGATCTGCGGGTGTTCTCTCAAAAAACTCTCCGTCTCATACGAAACCTCCGGACCTCCTACCCAGACCGGCACTTCCGGGCGAAGCTTGTGAAATTCTTCCGCCAGTTCCTCCACAAATGCAATATTCCAGATATAACAGGAAAACATAAGAACATCCGGCTTCGCCTTGTAGATTCCCTCTAAAATATCCTCCATCTGGTTGTTGATCGTATATTCCCCGATCTCTACTGTATCGGAATCAGCCATGCCTTTTGCGTAATGTGCGGCATATGCACGCAGATTATACACGGCAAGGTTAGAATGTATATATTTGGCATTGATCGCCGTAAGTAAAATCTTCATCTGTTTTCTGCCTCCATTTTTTTCATTATAGCGAAGAAAAAACCTTGTTGCAACGTACAAAAAAATCCGGTTCCCCGCTGCCAGATTTTTACCTGACAGTGTGAAACCGGATTTTCTTTTCTTCATAGATTCGGGTGTCAAAAGGTGGTTTTCAATTTTA